>Ga0209191_1000238_pt1 | contig 44086 bp, 51 predicted proteins | sample S_130626_EF_Meta_FD_187320 | JGI IMG/M metagenome (GOLD analysis project Ga0209191, IMG submission 187320) | Freshwater microbial communities from Lake Simoncouche, Canada to study carbon cycling - S_130626_EF_MetaG (SPAdes) (version 2) | ecosystem: Environmental > Aquatic > Freshwater > Lake ...
TTATAACACACACAAGGAGCTAGAATGGCAGGCAAGGCAAAATCGGTTTATTTGACCATAAGCCCAAAAGGCACATTTAAAACTGTGTTTAGTAAAATGTTCTTTGATGCCAAAGGATATAACGAGTATGTTAAGTCAGATGAGTTTAAAGCCAAATGGCCCGCTGATCAGTTTGATATTATAAAAGAAGTCTACTAAAGGAGACACCATGCCTTGGATTGAAAATGTAGCGGCAGCAGATATCCCAACAGGATTTCATCACGATGCTGGAGAAAATAGTATGTTGATCAGCATTGTTGATCCAGCCAGTTGGCGTCCTGAAGCCAAGCATGAATTTAAAGAGCGTCACAACTTTGAATTTTTGGACATTGAAGCCAACGACGAATGTCTAGACGAAGCTATGCGATGCAGTCAAGAGCAGGCCAACGAACTTGTTCGACTGTTGCAACATGCGTTGGAAAACCGTATGAATGTGGTTGTTCACTGCTATGCTGGTATTTGCAGATCGGGTGCGGTTTGTGAACTAGGAGTCATGATGGGCTTCAAAGACACCGAGCGTTTCCGTGCACCAAACTTGTTGGTTAAGCATCGTATGATGAAGGCACTAGGTTGGACATATGATGAACAGGAAAAGCCCAATATTGACGATTGGAGAACTTTTAGGAATGCTCTATGAGTATTTCAAGAGCAGAACAAAGTGTCATCAAGTACAATCTAGAACAATATCGCCTAGACCAAGCTCGTTTAGATAAACAACGAGAACAAGATTACGCCAAAAAGATTGAAGAACGCAGACTCGATCAAGTTATTGCAGAGCGAGTATCTCGAAATCTTCGATTGGATTTAGACAAGGGTCGACACATTGATCTAGAGTGCTGAGGTTGACCTTTTGAGCATTTGATGTTATAATATATTAAATGCTTAAAGGAAACTCATGGAATATCTTGTCGAAGCCCGTAGCGAAAAAACCCGCAAATTTATTGAGTGTCTTATGCCCTCGATAATCAAACAACTAGGATTGACACGCAGTCGCAAGGCAGTGGTCATCCGTGTTGCTCGTGGTGAATGTGATGGTATGGGCATGACTGTTCCAGTGGACATCCTAGACAGCTATGTGGTTGTAATTAGCCCAATGAAATTAAAAGAGCTTGGTCTAACACTGGCACACGAAATGGTTCATGTAGCACAGATGGCCAAGGGCAAACTGAAAACTGCAAAAAACGGAAGTGCCGTTTGGTGTGGAAAACAGTACAGCAAACGAACAAAGTATTTGAACATGCCCTGGGAAGTAGACGCATTTTCAAAACAAGAAATAATTTTTCGAAGAGCAATAGAATAAGAGAGGAGGACATGATGCCTAGTGTATTTTTAGTATCAGACACGCATTTTGGACATACTGGTGTCTGCCGCTTTACCCGCAATGACGGTGTGACAAAGTTACGCCCGTGGGACAGTCCAGAAGAAATGGACGAAGCTATGGTCAAGGCGTGGAACGAGCGGGTAAAACCCACTGACAAAGTCTATCATTTAGGCGATGTTGTTATCAACCGTAGAGCATTGCCTACATTAGCTAGGTTGAACGGCGATAAAGTTTTAATCCGAGGTAACCACGATATCTTTCCGGACACAGAGTATCGCGAATACTTCCGTGAATTACGAGCGTACCATGTAATGGATGGAATGATTTTAAGTCACATTCCGTTGCACAGTGACAGCTTGGGTCGTTTCGGTGTTAACATTCATGGTCACACTCATGCCAATCGTGTGCGTAAAGCTCGTGGCGTAGATGCCCGCACAGGAGAAATCTTGTACAGTGATGAATTTGATGTTCGCTATCATTGCGTTTGCGTGGAACAGACTCCGGACTTTGCACCAATCTTGTTTGAAGATGTTATCAAACGCATCGAAGCAGAAGGTGGATCATCTGGATTTAGGAACAGTAACGGTCCTACTATGTAGTAATCTACCCAGTTTAATAGGCTCTTTGGAGCCTATTTTTTTGACTAAAATTTCTAACTTTAGGGAAAAGAAACAAAGGTATAAATATAACATAGGATACGAATATTCCAGGAGTTAAGCATGCCTTTACAGATTAGAAGAGGACCCACAGCTGATAGGCTGGCCAAGACACCTTTGGCGGGCGAACTCGTTTTTGACACAACCACGGGAAGCGTCTATGTAGGAAATGGTACTACAGCTGGCGGACTACCTGTAACTAACTTTAGTGTGGGTGACGCTAGAAGTACAACTGCCAAGATGTTCTTGGGAGAAAGTCTAAGTGATAATACCGTTCACTCAGGGATTACATTTGCTTATGTAGGTAGCAGATTACAGGCAACAGTGGCACCAGATCTATCAAATTATCTCGGCCTAATTGTTGCTGATCAAGGATTCAAAGGAAACTTGTGGGCAGACGATTCTGGAGTAATAGTTAACTCCGAAACTCATACTGTTTATGGTAATTTTGTACCACAAGGACATATTGTACCCGACACAAATATAGCCTACGATCTAGGAACTAGCACACGCAGGTTCAGAGACATTTACCTAAGTGGCTCATCGATCTATTTAGGTGATGCAGTAATTACTTCAATCGGCACAGCCGTTGACTTTCCGACTGGATCAACAGTTGGTGGTCGAGCATTGGGTCTCAACGAAGGTGACACTTACAATATTACTATTTCTGGTAATGTAATCGGTACTGATAGCACAGTTTTAGTTAACACAACTAACGGTACATTCCGCGGCGACCTAACTGGTAGTGTGTTTGCCGACGACAGCACCATGTTAGTTGACGGCAGAGACGGAGTTCTACGAGGAACACTAATTGGTAATGCAGACACTGCTACTTCTTCTACATCTGCTTCTGTAGCATCTAATGTTTCATTGGTTGATAGCAGTAGTTCAATTTCTACACATTATCTAACTTTTAGTTTAGGAACTAGTGGAACTCGAGTTATTAGTGCAGACACTAGTTTAACCTATCAACCTAGTTCAAATACCTTAGCAACAGGTGTGCTAAATTCTACCACAATTAATGCTACATCAGTATCAGCTACTAACATAACCGGAAACATCTTTACTTCTTTGATTGATACTGCTGACTCAAGTGCAATTACAGTAACTCCTGCAATTGTGTTCAGCAGTGATGTAACTGTTGAAAACGAATTGTTTATCGGTGGCGATGTTTTCCCTGACACTAGCGAATCATATAATCTAGGTTCTTATACTAAAAAGTTTAGTAAGTTATACTTGACCGAAGGCGCAAATGCCCTATGGATTGGTAATGCTGCGATCAGCGGAAGTGGAACAACTGTTAACTTGCCTGCAGGATCTACTGTAGGTGGTAGTGCAATCACAACATCAGCTGGTGCTAATGCTACTACCATTACTGTTAATACTACAGGAACAAGCGCAGATCACTTTGTGTCATTCTTTGATGATCAAGCCGGCGATAACTTAATTTATACTGACGACACATTAAAGTACAATCCGGGAACAGGATACCTAACAGTTGGTAATGCTACCATTGGTACCGTATACGGAAACCTACAAGGTAATGTAACTGGTAGTTTGTTTGGTAACGCTGACACAGCGACTACAGCAACTACAGCAACTACAGCAACTACAGCAACTACAGTAACATTAACAGCTACTAACACAACAGCAGCCACACATTTTGTAACATTTACAGATACAGCAACAGGCAACGAAAATCTAAGAACCGACACCGACCTTACATATAATCCAAGTACCAATACACTAACGACAAATATTACAGGTAATGTTACAGGGTCAGGAACTAGCTCGTTTGGATCTATCTCTGTTAGCACGTTAGCTGGGTTACCTGCTACCACTGTTACATCGAACACCCACTCCACTACTAGTTTATTCGGGGTAACCCAGGCACACTCTACAGTAGATGCTCGTAACGTTTCATTCTCTCGTGCTAGAGGAACTACCTCCGCACCAACAATAGTGCAAACTGGCGACGATTTGGCCGACCTTATTTTTGTAGGTTATGGAACAAGTGCTTATGTAACAGGCGCACAGATTACAGCCGTTGTTGAAGATGTCGCACCAACTAATACATCTATGAAGACAAAACTTGTATTTTCTACAAATACAGGCGCAGGAATAGTAGATCATGTTACTTTAGATAGTGCAGGTTTGTTAACTGTCAACGATTTAAACTTGGCTGTTGTTGTGCAAACAACTGTTGGAGCTCCTGGTCCAGCAAGTGCATTACCAGTAACACCTACGACATACTTTAAAATTAAAGTCAACGGAGTTGACTATGTTGTTCCTGCTTACGCAGTATCGTAAAAATAGGACCGAAAGGTCCTATTTTTTTGTCTGTACATTCTTAGAATATTAAATAGTTCATGAAACAACTATTATTCTTACCTATTGACATTAATATAGATTTAAATGAATTTAAAAGAACCCACACAGAAACTAAAATTCCTACATCCCCAATTCAACCATATTGGGACTCTGTAGCGTTAGATAAACAATCGGTATTACAAAACAGTGTCAAACAAATAATAGACCAACTTCCATTTTCTTCTATTACTCTAGTGATGCACAAGTTTCAAACTAGACCGGTAGGAGCCCATTACGATGTCTATCCGAATCATATGAAATTTGCTCCCGGGGAATTAGACAACATAAATGAAAACGAACCCTGCGGATATAGATTAGTAATACACGGAAGTCAAAATGTATTGGAAGTATACGACGGTGCCCAATGGCATTGCCCTGTTTTACCATCTATACCGTGTTGTTATCTTATCGATTCAACTAGGCTAAGACATAAAGTCAAAGACGATCCTGGTAGAGAGTTGCTGTACTTTCGAGGCATTATTGATAGAAAAAAGCATCTAGACCTTATAGATCGAAGCATGAAAAAATATAGCGATATGGCGCTTTATTACAAACAACTCCACACCGCTTCGATTATCTAGTAGCGTTCTTTGCGGCCTCAGCGTCTCTATATACAGATATAATTGTTCCGGCTGGATCGAATTCCCACCACTTGCCGCTGGCTCCTGTACCAAAATGACTTGCTCCCGGTCTTCCGTGGTGATTGTTATGCCAGCACTCGCCTAATACCAAGGGAAACAACCAAGGCACATTGTAGCTCTGATCATTAGTTGGAAAGTTTTTGTAACTCCATGTTTTAACATGATTCAAACAGTTAGTAAGATTGTAGCTCATCAAAGTAATGAAACAAGGCAATATACTGAAATACAAGAATAGGGTAGGACTAATCAACAATAAGGTTATGTTAAATGCTAACCAAATCTTAACATAATTCTCGTGAATAAAAACAATCTCTTTATTTCGCATTAGGTCTACAGCATATCTAGGATTTATTTTGCTTCCATCTAATTTAAACATCCATAATATAAAACTGTTTAGAGCACCGTGAATGGGACTGTGCGGATCGTCTTCGGAGTCTGGTTTTCTATGATGGTAGCCTCGATGTATGACAGTCCAGAATATAGGACTTCCTTGGCCGGCCAAGACACCTGCCCATAAGATAAATCTTTCTTTCCAGGGATTTGTTAACACAAAACTCTTGTGGCAAAAATATCGGTGATATCCAATAGTGATACCCATAATCATAAAAACAAAATACCCAACGGCTGTTAGTAACAGATGACTCCATTGAAAATTTGTAATCATTTCATACAATGCATAAGATCCGATTGTTAGAATAGGTATAACTACTCCTAGCAAGATAGGTACTTCTAATAAATTTTTATATATAGGTCTAAACATTTTCATTTTTTCTTTTTCCTGTTCTAACAATATAATCAACCTTAAGTGGACGGCGACCCATCATTGCCCAAACCCATTCTTCATCTGGTTTGGTTCCGGCGGGTATTTCCCAAGTAGTAGTGTATTCGTATCTGTTATTTATTTGCGATATCATACGCTGATAAAACGCATCAAACTTAGACCATCTATCAGGTTCAATCAACGAATGCCAAGATGTTAATTCTCTCTCTTCGCACATATCAAACATAAGTTCCCATAGAGGAGCAACATATTTTCTTAATGTATTAACTGTCGGATCAGATTTGAGATAGACAATAACCCAATCATTGTCGTAGGGTGCCGGCAAATCACAACGCCATCCAACAATGGACATAAGAAGATCATCTTTGTATATCCCAAAAAGGTAATGATAGTCATCGTGTGTTAGATAATATCGTTGTATTCCGGCAGACCATATCTTCCAAAACTGTTCTATTTCTAATAATTGATTTTCAGTATCGACAGTCTTGCCTTTTCTAATATTAGCCCTATCGGCTTGAGCCGAATGACATCTCCAGAATAGGTCTTTTATTTGATCAAAGTCTGAATGATCTAAACGTTTAATTTCCATGATAATAAAGTTGCCGGGTTTCCTGTATACAAAATATCTTGGAAGCAATGTTTTGGATTACCGTCACATACCCAAACACGGTCTTCAAACAGGTTAAAGTTGTTACCACGACTATTTAAGTGTTCTTTAACATTGATTAATGTATTTCTGGAATTGTGTTCTCTAGAAATAAATGCAATATTAAGATCTTTGTGATTATTCAACCAAGCAACCTGGGCTTCTATCATCTCTAAAAATATAGGATCTATCTCTTTACTAACATGCTCTTGTCTAGACACTTTCCATGTTCTATTAAGTATCCTATATGCGCCGTGCGGCCACCAGGGGCGTCTAAAGATAGTGCTAAACAGATAAGGATTATTGTCCTTATAACCTATGGTAAATACCTCTTGATCAGCATAACGAAAATTTTCTAATTTAAAATTAGAAGACAACTTATCACCAGACAACTCTTGTTGTTTACGGTACTGATCAAATACAGAAATTAACTCGTCAGTAGCCGAGAAAATCCGTATCATGACATTTCTAACAGAGAAATATCCTTAAAAATTTCTCCATCAAGCAGCATCTGAAAAGGATGCTTGCCCCAATAATCATTTTGAACCCAGCATCTATTCTCTTCATCATAGTCAAACCAAGGACTATATCCTAAAACAAAATTTGCTCGATCTGAGTTTGATTCGTTGAATAGTACGGGACGATGAGGAATGTTTGTGTCCCAGCTATATAGATTTCCTACATCTAAATGATATGGCTCACCTCCTTCCATTTGAAACATGTACTCGGGTGCTGTTGTAATGGGAATGTTTAATCGTAAATTAACACAGACAATTTCATCCCTATGCCATGTAAGATCCGATGTAAACTTGTTAGGCAGGTGATTTTTCATTACGGCTAGTCTGCTTCTTGTTAACGATCTAAGAGATTTTTCTTCCAGGAATGTTTTAATATATCCATAGTTATAAAGACTGGTTTTGTCCACAAATCCATAAGTATCGAAATAACTATCTTTTAACTTTTCATGATGGTCCATGGATTTGTAAAAAAATTCTGTATTAGTATTCTTAGGAGTCCCTAATGTGCTGCCTTCGGGATCCATTCCGTCTTGATGATGTTTATTGTAGACAAAACTTAGTCCGCCGTAGATCTTAGACTCTGCAAATTTTGTTTGCCAACCTCGGAATTTGTATTGGTCTAATGCTGCTAAAGTATCTTTAGCCAATAACTCGTGATTGTAATTTTGTAACTTAAAAATAAACTTTCTATAAGGCATAGAGTCTTTGATCTCTAACCATTTGTCGTAGGACTTGGTCTTAGTGAATATATAATTTTCGGTAAGAACATTGTCTGGTACTTCATCTCTGTAAATTTTAACAACCATTGTCGTACTCCTTTGTTTTGTTTTTAAATAGTTCTATCAATCTAGGTCTCGACATTCGGCAACTATTTTTTTAAAGATAGGCTGAAATTGTGCCCAACAAGCATAAGGCGATCCCATTATCTTTGAAGTAAAAGCTAATGCTTCCTTGGTCATTTGTTTAGGTTGTAAACCAATGGCTTTCATGCTGTTAAGTAAGAACTGAGTCTTACAAGCATTCTCCAATGATATGAATAACCAAGCAGCTTCTTCTAAGGTTTCCCCTACTGTATAGATTCCATGATTTTGCAATAATATTGCTTTATTACTTCCTAAGGCTGTGGCCATTTTAAGACCTTCCTCCCTGGTAACAATAGCACCGTTGAATTGATCATACACCGCTAACTTATCATGGAACAGACAGGTATCTTCAGTCACATAATCAATAGGCAAACCAAATGTTGACCACGCTGATCCATAATGACTGTGTACATGTGCAACCGCAACAATCTCAGGCCTTAATTTTCTTATTACTGTAAAGGTTGCCCAAGCCGGTCTACTAGCCGGATGGGATCCTTCGATGACATCTCCGTTTGAGTTTACCCGAATCAATGACGACACTGTTACCATGGAAAAATCTACGCCCATAGGATTAAGCCAATATGTGTCTGTGAACTCGGGATCACGAACTGCAATATAGCCACCGATTCCGTCAGTATATCCATTTTGGGCAAACACTCTACAGGAGGCCGCTAATACAATTTTAAGATGATTCCTCTCGTCTTCAAGACTTTTAAATGTTGGCATAGAGGGCAGGGCTCCACCTTTTCTAGAGTCTTTGGTAGGGTCGTAATTTTCTAATGAAGGAAGATTCATTTTGTTAAGTGCAGTATAAGGTAAATATTTATATGGAGATCTTAAACTATGCCCTATTTGCGAATTCACAAATCTAAAAAAACTGTAGACAACGAGGCTTATATTTTGGAAGTTTTTTCTGTAGACCCCGATCCAGTAACAAGAGAAACACTTAGTCAGGATGATAGAACAGCTAGAATTTTAGACGAAGATTCTCTAGGAGTTAGATATATTAAATCTCATACATTTTCGTATTTGCCAGGCAGCATTGGTGCCTGGCCTTATTCGGATTATCCTAGTGCATTAAGTGCTATCTATCAATACGGCATAGAATTATTTTTATTGGCTGATGCTGGCGACGCCTATTTGAGATTCCACAAACTAAATCCAGATACTCGTGAAATCAATACCTATATTGTATTCGAAAGCGAACAAGCATGGACTGATAAAGTAGAAGCCAAATACAATATCTTGAGACCTTTTATAGATGAAATCACTGACTTTACTGAAGAAAGTAAAACATTAACAGATCAAGAATACAACGATTTTGTTAGTGAAATATTCGTTGATGTAAGAAATATGAAAGAAAACGGAAACGGACAATGTAGGTTAGATTGGCTCAATCGATACCGCCTATGAGAGCATATCGAGTAGTATCAGAATAATTGTAAACTTTATGATAGTGGGCCACGTTTATTTTATAAACTTGGCCTTTTTCTTTATCTAGTCGCTGAATATTGTTATGTATTTTAAATAAAAAGTCGCTAGGAGAATTTAGGTCACAATGTAATCTAGCAACAGGATCAAAATCCAAATGCCAATCTAGGCCAAACTGTGGCTTCATTATGCCAATTCTTAGTTGAGAGGTCTTTATTTCTAAAACATCCTCGATTTCTTTAGTCAATTGCTTGTTAAGAAAAACCTGTACATAGTTTTCTTCAATGCTAGTTGGATCTTCGTTGATATCTCTAGGTGCGTTTGCATACCTAGTTGATAGTGATTCTAATATGTTGTTGTCTGATGTGTCAGCATACTTTACTAATCTATCACAGAAGTCATCAGATAGCTGTCCTATTTGTTCGTACAGAGGATTTTTTCTAAGTAATGATAACTGTTTCAGCAATTCTAATTTGTTCATGGCGGTCGCTTAAATAACAAACTATTTAGTGACTATATAATGAGTAAAATAATTCCAATTTCCAATGTAGAATCGTGGGCGCCAGAGAACAATCCCTTTAAAGTTGTTATAGCTGATATTACTCATAAATGTAATATGGAGTGTAAAAATTGTTATATTCCAAATAGAGATATAGAAGACATGAATTTAGATCGGTTAGTAGAGTTTGCAAAAAGACTACCAAACAGGGTTGAGTTGAGATTGATAGGTGCTGAACCTACAATGCGAGATGAACTTCCAGATCTAGTTCATCGGTTAACTTCAGAAACACCGCATAGAATAATTTTGTTGTCTAATGGTTTAAAGTTTGCCGGCAGGCGGTATACTGAGACTTTGAAACAGGCTGGATTAAAATATCTGTACCTTAGTATGAACGGATTAGACAACGATCACTGGTATGAGCAGATAGATGGAATGCCTTGTGCTAAAAATAAACTAATGGCCCTAGACAATGCAGTAGAAGCTGGGTTCAGTTTAGACATTGGATGTATTCTAGTAAAAGGCATCAATGAATCAGTAGTTGAAAAAATTGTACCACTGCTTCAGAATGCTGGGATGACTTCCGGTGTTATAAGATTAAAAAATGTAGGACAAGTTGGCCGGTATCAATTAGATACTAACGAAAATTTAACCATATCGGAAATCTCAAATCTATGTGCTGGTGCTTGGAATATTGATATAAAAACAATAGAAGACAGCAAGAATATGGGTGTGGGGGAAGAGTTTGAAACTAGATACTTCTCAACTGATAGTAGCATACATAGGGGATTAGGGCTATGGTGTAAAATTACTGATTGGGAATATATTAGTAATGGCGGGAAAAGTCATCGTCGAGGCCGTATTACAGAAGATTGGAGAATTGCAGGCTTCAGCGAACATGTAAAGGCCAACGAAGGTCTTTACTAACGTCTTATAATTAACGGAACAATGTACTTTGCTAAATCAAACTCTCCAGGCTTGATAGCAAAGGTATAATTCCAAGGTTGTAAGTGATGATTGTGATGCAGGCTGTTTCCTAAACTTAAAAACATCAACAGTTTAGAATTAATATTAACTGAATTATCCCCAGTATCTCCGTTCGTATATCCGTAATTTGTTCCGCTGTGAGCAAATGTGTTTACCAATCCTTCTAGATGAAAGTGATACACTCCACCACCGATCATAAAGAACACTGACAGATGCCAGTTGATTAGAGTTAATAAAATAAATGTTCCCCACCATATCTTAAAATAATTCCTGTGCATAAACTTAAGAATTGGGTCTTTTAACAATTTAGGATTTAACTTAGGCCAAACATGTGTCATATTATGCCATATCAACCAGCTCCATAATCGACCCTTGGCAGGAGTGTGTGGGTCAAGTTCTCGATCACTGTGGGCATGATGAAGTCGCATGTGAATTGCTTCAACTGCAATAGGAGTTCCGTTCCCACAGAGCAATCCTAAGTATGCTCCTAGGTATGCTATCCACGGATATGTTTCGAAACTTCGGTGACTCCAATACCTATGCATGAATATCGTGAAACCTAAATAACCAAATACTAGATATCCTAAAGGTATCAACAATAATGCCCAAGCTGATGTGTAACCTAAGAACACCGAAGCAATTCCTAACAGCAAAAATAGATGCTGTGGAATAATTATTTTCCATATATGCGGTTTAAGAGTTGTAACCGATGACTGGTATGCTGTGTTCTTCATAACATTGTCAACCCTTCTTGCAATGCTGTGTCTACATTGTTTCTAAATTTCTGCTTCAATGTGAACTTAAGAACCATTGTTTCGTGGTCTAAGGGCTTGCCAAAGTATAAAATGTTATCGAAGAAAGACCATTTTGTGCGCTGGCCAGCAGGAACAACCTCTTCAACTGTTCGTTCGTAATTTAAAAATTTTGGAACATTCTTCATGTAGATGTTATGATATTTTTTATAAGACAATCTGTTAACATCAGTGGTTCTTAACATATAAAATGTATATCGACTTTGATTTTCTTGTTCTGTTAATAAGTGCATCCACAACGAAGACCATCCGTTCTTAACAGGATTGTATATATTATCAGGTTTTAGATTGCGCCAATTGTAGATACCATAAGAAGGCATGACAGATATCGGCGCTGTTGAGATTGTACTAGTTAATTCTCCATCCCTGTAATAACCGTAAACAGTAGTTGTGTCTCTTTTTAAGATATTATGAGTGTATCTTAAAAATTCTTCTTCTGACACTGTTTGTCTAGTTTGAGCTATCCTATGATAGGGCAATTTTTTAATGGTATTAGATAACTCTTCCCAGTTGTCCAAAGTTAAGATCTTAATCATGAAATATTTAGTGGACAACATGCACCTTCTATAAATATCCCGTAAGGGGATAATATGAACTATAAAGATTCTGTGCTACAAGGTATTTCGAAATTGATTAAAAAACCCATTGAAGAAATTAGGCTAGATTTAGAATTACAAGCTGATCTACAATTAGACAGCCTAGACATTGTTGAACTGTTAATGGAAATTGAAGAAAGTATGGCTGAAGACTTAGATGCCAATACCTTTGAAAACTGTAAAACTGTAAAAGACTTAATTATTATTTTAGAAGGCATGTAACATGAGAATAGATGTTATTTTTAAAGACGGACCCTATTGGGATCCAGATAAATCAAATGTTGTATTACATCATATCAATCACGGTGTGTCAGAAGAATTTATGAAAAACTCAGTAAACTGGTTATTTGGTTTACCATTGTTAACTGTTGAAACTGAAAAATCAAGCACAGCTAACATAAATTGGACTACAAAAATTTATCTAAACGACAACGCCGAAGCATCTGTGGTCAACGAAATAAAAGAATATTATGAAAAAAATATTATTCCGGAATTGAGCAAGTTAGGTTATAATATTGAAATTAAAATTGAAAGCTAATATGGCAGACCAAAATCCATTGTACAATAAATTAACAAAGCCTATTAGAGACTCAAAAATGGATTTGATTCTTAATCAACTTCCTGTTAGCGAGTTATTCCCTAAGGATTTAGAATTTAATTTTAAAGAGCGGCTAACTGTAAAAAATAAATTGTTAGATAAATTTATTCCATGGGTTCATGATTTCTTTACAGGACTAGATGGATTCAAATACAAGTATATTGCCAATGGAAACTCTGATGCTGTTAACATGGTGTTATTGCAACACAATTATGACAAAATCTTTTATCTAGAAAATGAATATAGTTACTATTCTCATATATGTAATAGCTTAAAACTTCGTTCAGAAGTGTTTAACGAAATCAGTATAGATAAAATAACAATAAATGACCTAGTGTTAATAAGTTTGCCATCCAGTTACGATGGTGACAGTGAAGGAAAAATTAAGATCATTAACGAATTACAGAAAAGAAATTGTAAAGTATTTGTTGATGTTGCCTACTGCGGATTAACTAAGCCATTCAATTTTCATTTCCAATCAACTAAAAATACATATTTTGCCTTTACATTTAGTAAAACTCTTTCACTGGCTTACAATAGAATCGCTGTGATATTTTCCGATACAGAAATTCCCGGATTAGCGGTCATGAATAAAATTGGCTACTTAAATTTATCTGGAGCAAATGCTGCATTAACGCTAATGAATAATTTTAAACCAGACTATGTGTATGAAACATATAAAGATCAGTACTCAACAATCTGTAGTAGGCTTAACTTAACTGAAACAAAATGTATACTTTTCGGTCATGACATTGCCGGCGACAAATTTTGTACCAGTCAAGAATACACGCTATTTTGAGATACCTATGTTTATATGGCAATATGTTGATTTAGACCCAGACGAAGTTGATCGTATACAGAGATCCTTTATAAAAGCCACATTGACTACTATAAATTTTAATTTCTTTCAACCATTAAAGATTGATACCAATGAATTTATGGGCATGAAGATTAAAAATCCTGTATTGATACAAGCAGCTCCTTTTAAGTCTGGACAGGTTCATATTGATGTTCGACTCGATAGTAATGTTCTAGCCTTACAAATACCATTAGTGAATTGTGAAAATAGCGTAACTGAATTTTGGGAAGAAAAAATAACAGAAGAAACTCAGCCATGGATCGATGGCCGGGATGGCGGATCTCCATACAAGCATATCTCTAGAGAATATTGTAAAAAAATAGACGAGTTTGTATTAACAAAACCCATTGTATTTCGAACAGACATACCCCATAGTGTAACGAATAAATCCAAAAACTTTAGAAAAGCAATTAGTCTAAGATTTTATGATGATCCGTGGCATTTACTCAATAATGGCAATGATAGAGTTGACACAGTTTAAAAACAATATATAATAGTATTGTGGTACATTACACATTATTTTTATGAGAATAGAGTTTGCAATAAATATCTTCCTAAACCATGTTGATAAATGACTCTAAATATCGTATGCACTAGTAAACCTGTAGACGGACTATTATATTATAGTTACGAATACTGCTCATACCTAAACTCATTAGGCATTGATACCAGATTGATCATCGTTTGCCATCGTAGATTTTCAAAAGAAACTTATATCCAAGCAATCACAAACAAATACATTCATTATCAAAATGTAACATTTGATGATTTCACTCCGTTTCCAAATGATATAACTTTGATTATGGGTAGAAGTATGATGACACTAAGCTGGCAAGATTTTGATCGTTATGCTGCACCACAACAGGCAACACTGCGCCGAGTGTTTTCGGACCGTGTGGTTGCTGTCTATTCCGAAAATCATCCGGAGGGTTATCCCAAAGCAGTAGAGTTTTACTCTCCGGCAAAGATTGTTGATTTGTGTGACACAGAAGTTTATCCAAACGGAGTTGGTGATCATTTTGAAAAAACTATCAATTTTGAAATATACAAACCCCATGTTAATAATATTCAGTTCAAATATCTTTTCCAAGGAACCAACGACAAGTACTATGCAACAGCTGAAAAATTCATCAATCAATTCCCCGACTACGGAATCTTGACATACCATGAAAAGTATGTTAATATTAAAAATAATAATGTATTTGCACCCATCGAAAACCTACTGGGAATCTTTGACACTTATGTCTATGCCAAGGAAACATTTGACCCGGCCCCTAGAATTGTGCAAGAATGCAAATTTTTCGGTAAAGGATTAATTTATCTCAGAGATCAATCGATTCGAGATGGCGGTAGTGTATACTGGCAAAGAGACATTAAACCAATAGATGTTGAACCAATAATTGAGGCCATAAAAAAATGACTTGATCTTGTGCAATACTTGATTAAATACATGTATTGTTGCAAGGATAAACAAATGATATTTGAAACATTTAAGACACGTAGAGCAGTGGTAGAATATAACACCGCATCAAACATATCAGAGGATATGATCAACAATTTGCTCCGGCAGGCATGGGAGGTTACTCCATCAAAGAATAATTTTATGCCTTATACTATTCATGTGTTAGGGCCGCAACATCAATATTACAAAAATATAGCATACCGGAACTGCTTGAATAATGAAGCTAAAACCGACGGAACTGATGTCGTAAAAAAATATGAGCGGCATCTACCATTTTATGCCAATATCCTAAGCTGTTCTTATCTATTAATTTTTACTCAAAGATTAGAGAACCAACCAAATCGCTATCAAATAGATGCAATGCGAAGAGGCTGTAAGTTTGAATGTACTAAAGAAGAAACTTTAGAATTTGGATATATCGGGGCTGCTTTGGAAGTAGGTATGTTCTCTGATGTGTTTGGTGGATTGTGCCAAGAAAAGGGTATCGATGTATCATCAATACTGTGTTTTACTAGAAATTTAGACACTTGGTCCGAGTTACCGTTTGTTACAAGAAAACCTATCTTGCTGATGACCGCAGGCAAAGCCAAAGTTTATAAAGGTACTAATCCTACTAATCTTAGACCTGACTATAATAGGATTGTAAATTTTGTTGAGTTGAAACCTAATACAAAAACTCCAACCCAAGTAGAATATGCTCCGGCCACAGGACTAATGACATTTACAGTGGCTAACCATGGATTGATCACAGGGTCTAATATTTCTATTTCTACAGACTCATTGACATTTACCTGTGCTCTAGACAATCATGCAACTACTCATACCTACCCAAGAAAAACTGATAGAGCATGTCATGCTCTATTACCAATAACCAGCACCGGTGCTGATACATTTACAGTTAATGTGGGAATTTCTCCCAACACTTCCGACCATGTATTTGTGTCGGCCCTACCTGATTCAATTTCTCACTGATATCATTTATGAAAAAAATATTCTCTGTGGCCATGAACATGCATGATCATAATACCTATGATGGGGTTGTTCATAGACAAGAAGAGCGATATTCTAGAAGAAAGCATAATATTTTATTTGAGGCTCCGCTTAATCCTCGGCCAAGTAGAGAATTTTTTGTTGAACAATTTCTACCGTTGTACAAGCAATCATTAGATGATGGCGTTTTTTCCTTCACATATTCCAATCTAGGAAAAGACTTTGTTCTAGATCTATTGGAAGAAGTATTTCCCGATACAGATTTCTTAAATTTCAAACCAACCAATTTATGGGATCATTGTCACATAAAAAATTTATATTATATAGATCATCACCAGAGCCATGCTGCCTATGCGCTACTGAGTTCTAGATTTGGTGAGTCTGATATTCTAGCAATTGACGGGGCAGGGCCGATGTTTAGTTGTATCTTTATTGATAAACGCGGTGCCATTACTGATCTATCCTCTCAACTGTCAATTGGTAGTCTATGGAATAGAGCAGCGCAAGAGTTGGGATTCGGTTACCTAGGTGCAGGCAAGCTGATGGGATTGGCCGGATATGGAAAACTTAACAGTCAGGTCTATGATCTAACTCATCAATATTTAAAAAATCCCACACATCGTTTGACTGACGAAGCAAAGAAAATTATAAAGAGTGTTCCTAAACAAGATGCGGCATACACTTTACAATATGTTACAGTAGAAATTATCAAAAATTCAATACTCCCACTTAAAACTTCCAATAACATCTGTGTCTCTGGGGGTGTTGCCTATAACGGTTACCTAAATGAAGAACTAACCAAACACTATACGCAAGTTCATGTACCACCAGCAGTGGGTGACGAAGGCCAAGCCATCGGCACCTACATGCACGCCGACTATACTCTAAATAAAAATATACACCTACCGACAGTCTATGCTGGCGTTGAACACGATATTGATATTTCTATTTTAGATGGGTTGACCTGGAAACAAAAATCGTTTGATGATATTGCAAAAGAAGTTGCAGGTGCGATTTCAAGAGGAAAAATAGTAGGGTGGTATCAGGGAAAAAGTGAATCAGGTAACAGAGCATTGGGTAATCGAAGCATCCTTGCGGACCCTAGAAACCCGAATATTAAAAATATCATTAACAGCACCATTAAAAAGCGTGAAGACTTCAGACCTTTTGCGCCAAGTGTGCTTGAAGAACACTATCAGGACTACTTTGAGACTAATCAACTGAGTCCCTATATGTCTCGAATTGTTTTAGTTAAATCAGATAAAATTCCAGGAGTGACCCATGTTGACAACACCGCAAGAATTCAAACAGTAAATCGAGACTTCAATCAAAGATTTTATGATGTCATATATGAATTTTATAAAATTACCGGCGTACCTATGTTATTAAACACTAGTTTCAATTGTCAAGAACCCATTGTTGAAACTCCCCAAGAAGCAGTTAACACATTTTTAAACACTGATCTAGATATATTGGTAATCAACGATTATATTATTAGGAAACAAAAATGATTGACCTAAAAAATAACACTGTAGATTTAGATTTTTTCAAGCGGGTACTAAGAGAGATAAAAAATAATCAAGAACGAGCCTTGGACATTATTGACTCTTTTAGTCAAACACAATTTGATTCAAAAGTTAAATTATTTGAAGTTATAGATGGTTTAAATATTACCTATGAAAATCTCAATGTGGCAATTTTTGGATCTTGGTATGGGAGTATACTGATAGCAGAACTGGCCAGTAAAGTAAAAACCATAACCGCAATTGATCTTGACGATGATACTGTTAAAATTGCAAAGAATAAATTTTTTCCCTATCATAATAATGTAGATTTTATCACAAATGATGTGACCACTACCAACCTATCTAGATATCAAAATTGTAATTTATTCATTAACACATCGTGTGAACACATGGTTCCACCGACTAAGTGGCAGTTTTGGGCAGGGGTTACAGAAGGCAGTTGGTTTGCATTTCAATCAAATAACATGGAAGGTATTGAAGGACACATTAACTGCGTACAGTCACTAAGCGAATTTAAAAAACAACTGCCGCCTCACTTCAGCGTATTAGATGAAAGAGAAAACGCAGATTCTAGAGGAACTAGATACACAATAGCTGGAACGATTGGTAAACTTAAAATGAAATCGGACCCACAATGAATAATTTTATTAAAAAATCATTGACAATACACAAATAACAATATACAATATAACTGTGGTCGTGAGTGGAATTGGCAGACCTGCCGCTTTTTCCTAGGAAGAGCTGGCGCCGGGGCAAAGTCCTAGACAACGCCTTTGTAGGTTCGAAACCTACCGACCACACCAGATACTATAATAAGTATTAGAACATAACTTTAAGGAAACAATTATGTCAACAACAGTAGAACAACTAAAAGCAGACTTCGAAGCATTCTTGGCCGAAGACGCAAAATTCACAGCAGGTAATGGTGCAGCAGGTACTCGTGCTCGTAAGGCATTGCAAGAAGTTGCTAAAGGTGTCAAAGCTCGTCGCAACGAAATTACAGAAGAAAAGAACGCTCGCAAAGAAGCCAAGGCCTAAAGATGAGCAAGCAAGATCTTGACGATCCCGGTGTAGGCATTATTGCACAGGATATCTGTACATTAGATCTAGGTTACGGCGCTGTCCCTCCCGACTATGGTAACATCAGTTATAGTGGCGGCGTCGATACTATCACCATAGATACCAGTACTATGAATAGTATGTATAGTTCAGGAACTATTACTCTACCAAGTACCACTATTAGTAATGGTGGATATACTATTGGTAGTGCAGGCAGTACCCTTTATACCACGGGTACAGGTAGTTACAACTGGACTAATACAACTACAACACCAAGTGTTAACATTACTAGTAACGGTATTGATATGGCTTCTGGCACTGATATCACCGTAGATGGAAAAAGTCTAAAAACTTTTATGACTAAGATGGAAGAACGCTTGGCCATACTTATACCCGATCCTAGTAAACTAGAAAAGTTTGAAGCACTTAAAAAGGCCTACGAACATTACAAGCTGATGGAAAAACTCTGTCAGGAACAACCAAAAGAAGAAGAGTAAATATATGGATGTTAAGCTGGTATCCTATTCACAACCAACAGAAGAATTTAGAGATCTGGGCATCGATGATGCACAGGAACTCATTGCGTATTGTGCCCGTGTGTCCAATCCAAGCAATCAATTTAACTCCGAGACATCAGAGAAGCTTATACGATACTTGGTCAAACACGCACATTGGAGCCCACTTGAAATGGTCTCCGCCTGCGTTGAAATCACTACCACCCGTGACATTGCCCGACAGATTCTTAGACACAGAAGTTTCAGTTTCCAAGAGTTCTCTCAACGCTATGCTGACCCAACTAAAGATCTTAAATTCGTTACAAGAGAAGCTAGACTCCAAGACCCCAAAAACAGACAGAACAGTGTCGAAGTGGAAGATCAACTGCTACAAAATGAATGGTTTAGAGCTCAACAACGAGTCATCTATGCCGCACAACGAGAATACGAGTGGGCTATCAAGAATGGCATAGCCAAGGAACAGGCTCGTGCTGTGTTGCCTGAGGGCTTAATTGAAAGCAGATTGTACATGAACGGCACTCTGCGTAGCTGGATTCATTTCATTGAACTGCGCAGTGGCAATGGCACACAAAAAGAACATCAGTTAATTGCATTGGCCTGTGCTAAAGCCATTGCTGCCATATTCCCGATGAGTGAAAGTCTAGTTCAAAATGGATAAGCTGCCCGAGTTCTGCGAGAACTACGAAGTACGAGTTCTCAATGATCAAAAAAAGAGGGCGAGGTATCATCCTCCCCGCTTTTTCACAGATCCAGAGAATGCCTCTATTATTAGAGATGATCTTGTTTCCTTTGAAACTGAGCGTGTGTTCACTGTTGAAATTCCCGAAAGCAAATTGCGAGCATTAGTTGAACTCGAACAGCGTTTCTTCAAATGGCAAAAGCACACCAAAGGTGAAGTGGACTTGTTTGATATGTTGATGAGCAAAGAGCGTGAAGAAGCTGCCTTTAGATTTTCAAACGAAGCAGTACAAAAAGCCTACGAACAGTACAGCCTAATGCTTAACCTAGCAGGCTATCAAAGAAAGTTTTAAATGAAAACCGCAATTGTAATTCCAGCGAGACTTGCAAGCACTCGCTTTCCAAATAAAATGTTGTGCGATGTTGGTGGACAAACTCTTATTCGCAGAGTCTACGAGCAATGTTTAAAAACAGGCCTCGATGTATATGTTGCAACAGACAGCAAAGACATTGCCGCTGAAGTATCAAATGCCATTATGGTCTATGACTCCGAAAACGGTACTGCTCGTATTGCAGGTGCAGTTGACAAGATGCCCTATTACGATGCTGTTATCAATGTGCAAGGAGACATGGTAACTGTACCAGTAGACGATGTTGTCAAGTTGCCCAAACTGCTAGACATCTACGATGTTGCTACACTAAAGCATCCTATGGCAGACAGTCAACGACACGATCCTAATACAGTTAAAGTGATTTCATCGGGAGATGAAGCACATTGGTTCTGTCGTGCTCCGTTGAAGTACGGAGATTGGCATTACGGTATCTATGCCTACAGAATGGGCGCACTTAAAAAGTATCTGGCATTGACTGTTTACCCAGAAGAGAACATTGAAAGCCTAGAGCAGTTACGCTGGATTCAAAATGGTTACACCATTGGCATCATTGATGCAGGAGTTGCTGCCGAAATCAACACTCCTGAAGATTTGGAATTGTTCAAAAAAGATTTGTATTGACAGGTTTGTAGAAAGATAGTATAATTACTGTATCAACAGAGAACACATACTATTATGGCACAACATTCAAACTATTGGTCATGCACTCCCTTTGCAGATTGGCTTCGCGGCACTAAGAAACTCAGTGCGGGTACCGCAGAAGAATGGGACGACTGGACCACTGCGGCACAGATGAAACACAACTTCCGCTATTGGCTGGCAGAAGAAGCATTGGGTCACATACAAGATTTTGTCACTTGGCCTGTAAGGAGTTTACATAGTGTTAAGTACTATATTAATAACCGTTGGGTTACTCGCACTCACAGTCTTACTGCTCACGCCCGAGATATCAAACCAGGCGACTGGTGTGATGTTGGCAACCGTTTCCTTCCTTGCCTTTTCAACGAGTTGGTGGACTTTATTGAGATAGAATCAGCCTGGAGTCACATTGCCTGGGGCAGTAAAGAAGACCGTGCCAAATACGATCCTCCGTTCTGGGCCAGCGGATGGTGGCGTTGGAGAACCTGGCGTTGCCCACAAGCAGGTATCGATCATCTTGACTGGGCAATGACACTTAAATTTGGCAACGATATGGGCGTGGAAGAAGGCGATGAACATTACGGTAAACCAACTGGTCAAGCCATCCGTGCTAAAGAACTCAAAGAGCTGTATACCTGGTGGACTGTTACCTATCGAAATCGTCCAGATCCCTACGATGCAAGTGGGTGGACCGCGGCCTGTGAAGCAAGCCGTGCGGCCAATGGCGGCAAGCTAAGTTTCAGTACTCCCAAGGATCCTGTTCTTAAGAAGGCACAAGACAAGGCTCACAAGCTGTTACAAAAGATTGAAGCAGCCTACGAAAAAGAAGATGAAGCTATGATGATTCGTTTGATCAAGGCTCGTGACAGTCTATGGACTTAATCTGTTCAAAGTGTCAAGGTGCTTGTAAATACAACGAGCACTATGATGCACACTATTGTGAAAGTTGTAACCTATGGCTAGAGGAGAAATGTGGTGATGAAGAATGTGAATACTGCTGGAACCGACCTCCAAAACCCTCAGACTGCGAGTCCATTCAGGATGTGGGTACAGAATCTTTGGATAGAAAACTGTGAAGAAAGACTTGTTTATAAGCAAGATCCTGTTACAATACAACAATACTGGAAAACATACAAATGGTGGATAAAGAGAGAATACAGGCACAAGCACCTGCAGAAGGCATCCTAAAACGCAGCGACTGGGGTGATGCTATCACCTATCAGGTGGTGTGCGAATGCCAAGATGCTAATCACGATCACAATGTTTGGGTTGAAGCAGACGATCATCGTGTGACTGTTACCACATATACCACACAAAAATCTAAATGGTGGAGTCAGAATCGTTGGCAGACCATTTGGACTTTGTTGACCAAGGGCTATGTAGAACACGAAGCCAATATCATCATGACTGAACAACAGGCAGTCAACTATGCCGAAACTCTAAAGAAAGCTGTGGAAGATGTCAAAAATTTCAAAAAGCCCTAATCGGCATACCTTTCAAAAAGAAAAATACATAGAACGAATGAAAGAAAAAGGCGAAGCTGTGAACGAAGACTATCTGGCCATGTATGAATCCTATGCAGAACAACACAAGGCCAAGTTTGAAGATCCCTCTGACCGTATAGAAAATATGGAATATGATCTTTTGACCACTGATTGGATTCTGGAAAAGGTTCGTGAAAGCGACATCTATGCTCAACATCTCTATGCAGCCATGTGCAATAGAGATTTTATCAAGCACGATGTCATGCCAATTCTTAAGAATCAACGCTGGCATTGCAGTTGGAGATACGCCGGAGGTATCATTGCTGACATGCAACAACAAGGCGACTATATCGATTGGTATTGCAGTGGTATCAAACAACTTCCACCAACTGAAGAAGAATTTCAAAAGCTGTCACTAGAAGAACAAGCTCGTGCAAAAGAACTTGATGCTCGAGTTCCGGAAAGTGTAGTCACTGATGAGATCCGCATGGATCTGTTTCGTCTGGGCTGGGTGGTCCAAGACGATGAACTGGACGAATAACCAAAAGGAGAAAGTTGTCCAAAATGAACTGGGAACTCTATGAAGTCTGGGCCGAGGATGAAGACGGCCATGAGGAGTTGATTGAAACAACTAACAGCCGCAGCCAGGCTTTCAAATTGGCACAAGATACTCTTGCCGAAGGGTATATTGCTAGCATCGTCTACCTGGAAAATGAGGAAGGCGATTTGGAAAAGGTAAAACGATTTGAAAACAGTTGACAAACCCGGTAAATGGTGTTATACTATAAGTATAGTTTAACACACAGGAGTGACAATGGCTACTAAAGCAACACATTTGGCAACTGCAAGAGCCTCTAAGGGTCGAGATTTTAGTCCGAAATGGGATGGTCACGAAGCTTGGGATTCTAATCAATTCCTACGACACTTTCATGGTGCTATGGCTTGGTATCGTTTGGAAAGTTCTAATAAAGAACTCAAGCCTAAAGTTATCAATTGGATGAGTGCTAATGGTTACACTAAAGATCAAATTTCTGCTTTTAAGAAAACCAAAGATAATCGTTGTGGAATGACTGTAGGCGCCATTGCTGCCTGCTTGTTAAAAGGTATGCCTCCAGTTCGTGCAGACTTTAACGATGGCCGGAGTACAGCAGTTTGGTTGGCTAATGAAGTTTCTAAGATTGTTGCCGAAGGCAAAGACGATATCGACGAAAGTGAAGAAGCCAAAGTCGAAGTTAAAAAGGATGTTTATACACCTAGCATTCAAGAACGAGTTCGAGATGCCAGTATGTTGATGACTGAAGAAATTGAAACAGCCATTGAAAATTTCCAAACTGATCCCGAAGCGTTTGATCCAAAAGCATTTAAGATCCTAAATGTGTTGAAAGCTAGACAGGCCAAGGCAGCACATGCTCGTATTATTCGCGAGTTTTACACTCGTGATCTTGAAGAACTGCAAGAGGCAGCGACTACTAAAGATGAACAACTTAAAGAAGCCTACAGTCATTTAAGCAAGGTACAACTGCGAAAAATCACAGCCTTCTATCAAGAAATTGTCAGTGCCTGTGAGATGTTGGCACAAGAAGCCAAGGTCAATCGTAAGCCCAAAGCTAAAAAGGCTGTGCCTGCTGAGAAGATTGTGGCCAAACTCAAGTACAAGAAAGCAGACGAGCCACTTAAATTAGTGTCCATTAATCCTGCAGATATCCTGGGTGCCAAAGAATTGTGGACTTATAACACAAAGAGCCGTAAATTAGGCAAGTATATTGCTAGTGAATTTGCAGATCTCGGAGTTAAAGGTACCAGCATCATTAACTTCGACGAGCACAAAAGCATACAAAAGACTCTGCGTAAGCCAATTGATCAACTCAAGGAGTTCAAGTCTGCAGGTAAAGTAGCTCTGCGTAAGTTCTTGGATGATATCAATGCTGTTGATACTAAAATGAACGGTCGCATTAACGAAGAAATTATGTTGCTCAAAGTGCAGTAAAACAGCCTCTGCCATAGTCATGATAAATACACGACTATGGCAGAAAACAACCTCGACAAAGCTCTCGCATATTTAGGCTCCAGCCTAAATACCCTTGTAACACAGGCTAACGGACCTGTAGATCTAGACAATCTACACACAAGGATACTCAAACGCAGTCTAACTGGTGACCACTTGATGGGCGGCACCATTGTTAATTTTGCCAGCACGGGTATCAAAGACCAAGCAACTTCACAACAACTAACAATAAAAGATTCTGGTATAGAGATCAACAATCTTACAGTTGGCGCAATCAAAGGCAATCTATCTGTAGAGAATACGCTCACTGTTAATACCATCAAAGTAGATGTTCTCGAAGTAAGAGAACTAAAAACTGATTTAAAATTAGGGCAAAGTGCCCCATTAGAAATAACCGTTACTGGCGGAGACACCTTGGTCGGTAAAGGCATGCTGTTGAAAGGGCAAGGTTCAACTAAACAACTGATATTCAGCATCAATCCAGACAAGTTTGTTAGCACAGAACATTTTGAATTAATCAAAGATCGTGAATATCGCATAGACGGCAATCAGGTTTTGTCGGCAACTGCTCTAGGGGGCAGTGTTGTCAAAAGCAATCTTAGAGAAGTTGGCAGATTGCGTGGATTAATAGTCGATGGCAACGTTAGTCTAGGCCAGTATGTATTTTATAACAACACCACTAACCGATTTGGTATTGGTGTTGAGAATCCTAATGCTGGTTTATCAGTATGTGAAGACGGTGTTGAAGTTATTATTGGCACTAAAGATCAAACCAGAGGTGTGGTAGGAACTTTTGCGGCTGCTGGATTAGACCTAGTCACTGACAATACCTCAAGAATAAACATTGGGGCTAGTGGAAATATTCTCCTAGGAAACATCAGCGAAGGTCCAGTTCAAGTATCCGTACATGGAAAACTATCCGTTAGAGTCAATGTTCCAGATCCCGATGTTGACCTTCATGTTAACGGTCCTATTCGATTCCATGGACATCTTCATGTTTATGCGGACTCTGCTCCAGACTCAGGAACTTATAAAACTGGAGACATTGTATGGAACACTGCTCCTAGAACAGGCGGCCATGTAGGTTGGGTCTGTACTCGTGCTGGGAGTCCGGGCGATTGGAATCCGTTTGGTCCAATAACACAGGCAGGATAACATGTCAGATAAACTAACACAAGCAGCAGAATTATTATCACAAGCTCTGCGAGAAATCACACAAGAAAACACCACCAGTCAAAGTGATCGTGTTGTGGTATTCAGTGCAGACAAAGACGGCAACAATTACGGCAAAGGACTGATGTGGCAAGGTCAAGGCTCAACTAAGCAGTTTATCTTTGCTAAAGGTGACAAATTTGTCAGTACAGAATCCATTGAATTATTAAAAGATCAAACATTCAATATCAATAACACTCCGGTACTCAGTGAAACTCAATTAGGTCTTAGCGTTGTAAAAAGTAATCTGCGTGAAGTTGGTAGATTGCGAGGATTGATTGTTGATGGCAGTGTTAATATTGGTCAATACATTGTTTATAATAATAACAATAATAGATTAGGTCTAGGAACAGAGAATCCTAATGCCGCATTGAGCATTGCCGAGGACGGTATGGAACTCATGCTAGGAAGTAGTACAGGCGGCCGAGCAATAATTGGAACCTTTGGCAGTAACGATCTAGACATTGTAACCGACAGTACACCTAGAATTACTCTAGAAGGTGGCGGCAATATCAAATTAGGCAACAAGGCATTTGGTCCAATACAGGTTCATGTGCATGGCAAACTGGCCGTAGGAGTTAAGACCATAGACAGTCGAGCCGACGTGCATGTTGCTGGCGCTATAAAATTCAACGAAAGACTACATCAATATCTAAATGCTGCTCCGGACAACGGAACCTATGAGCGTGGATCAGTAGTTTGGAATACAGAACCCGATGTCGGAAGGTGCGTGGGTTGGGTCTGTGTCCGTGCTGGTAGTCCCGGAACATGGATGCCCTTTGGTGAGATTAAACAAAGCGGTTAATATGTATTACTCAGAGGCCGTTGTGGTCATAGGCAACGGAGAAAGTCGCAGTTCTTTAGACCTTGCTAACTTAAAAAACACAGTAACACTTATAGGCTGCAATGCTATACACAGAGATCTTGCGGTTGATCACCTTGTCTGCTGCGACCAACGCATGGTTAAAGAATCTGTGGCCAACAAAAACATAAGTCATATCTATACAAGACCTAGATACTTTAGAGACTTTCATAAAATTCTGCAAAAAAACACAGTAAATAATTTACCTAATTTGCCCTACAAAGGAACACTAAAAGCCGATCAACCGGAACATTGGGGTAGTGGTCCATATGCTACACTGCTGGCAGCACATTTAAAATTTAAGTCAGTGTACATGGTAGGGTTCGACTTACACGGAAAGAATCAATTGGTTAACAATGTTTATAAGAATACCAATAATTATCTTCCAGCCAACAAACCAGCAGTTGATCCAGCCTATTGGATCTATCAAGGAAGAAAAGTTTTTCAATGCTACGAATCTGTAAAATTTAAAATATTCAATTTACCAGAATGGTCTCTACCAACCGAATGGCAGTTGCCCAATGTAGAGGTATTTGATTTAAATAAATTTACATTAGAGCTTGCAAACGAAGTAAATACCCTGTATACTTAACAGAAGCGGACTTTTAACGCCATTCATCCCGCTATATAAACTCTGCATGTCGTCAAACTTGCTACCTTATAAAGGAGACTAGAGATGGCAAATCTACAAACAGTACAATACAAGTACACAAGCACTAAAGAATATCACGATGCTTTTCCCTGCGCCTATCGGCAATGGCGAGCTGATAGTCACTGTAATCTAAATCACGGCTATTCATTTAGCATGAAATTTTACTTTGGCACCAACGACCTAGATGTCCGCAATTGGGCAGCTGACTATGGTGGTTTAAAAGAACTAAAGAAAATCCTAGAAGATCAATTTGATCACACCACACTGGTCAGTGCTGACGATCCAGAACTTGAATTTTACAAAGAAATGGAACGCCGTAAGTTGGCTAAACTAACTATCCTTCCAGCATTAGGCTGTGAAGCACTAAGCGACATGCTGTACAAGTATGTCAATGGTGTTTACATTCCAGACATGTGGGGTGATGGTGAAAGCAAACGCTTATGGTGCTATCGTGTAGAAGTTCGCGAGACGCAGAGCAATATGGCTTTCCGTGAAGGTCATCGTGAATGGAATGAGGATCTATTTGCGTGATTAATTCCAAATAAGGAAAAATCATAATGTCCTACAATTTAGAAGTTGACGGCTGGATGAACGAGGAAGAATTGCAGATCATCCAACGAATGGCAGGTTATGTATCTGCCGATGGAGTTATTGTAGAAGTTGGATCATGGCTTGGAAGAAGCGCCGTAGCTTGGGCAGCTTCGGCAGATCCATCGGTTACCGTATATTGTTTTGATCCGTTTCGTAGATGGGATGAGTTTGTAAAAAATACAGAACAATTCTCCAATATTATACCCGTTAAAGGGTTAGTGCCTAGTGAATCCGTCTACGAGGATCCTAGGAAAATAGATATGTTCTTTATTGATGCTAGTCACAGTAATCCTAACGATTGGGATATAATATTACATTTCTTGCCTTTTATTAAGCCCGGTGGATATATTATGGGACACGACTATACTCCTTATTATAGAACTAATGGTCCAGATTATCCTGATGTAAATTTAAATGTACATAGATTGGAAGAAATATTTGATCTAAAAGTCAAAGTTAACAACAGGCTATGGTGGTTTAAAAAACCTCTAAATTGTACATATGATCCCGATAGATACATATATGAACAGTCTTGAACGAGTATGGGCCCGGGCAACCGGGCACCTTATGGGGAACACTGACAACGACCGTCCAGATGTTCCTATTCTAACACTAAAAGAAGCCCGTTGGGCTTTGTTCTTTAAAACATTCTGGGTTATAATACATGTGATAACCTGCTTTTTTATTATTGCCAACACCATTAGGCATTGGTAAATAATTATATGCATACATTTAACATTCACAATATCACTGTGGGAAACAATCATCCGTTTGTGCTGATTGCTGGCCCATGTCAAATTGAAAGTCAAAGCCACGCCCTTGAGACTGCCGAACAAATTAAACAGATTACCAATGAACTGGGAATCAAATTCGTTTACAAAAGCAGCTTTGATAAAGCCAATCGTTCTAGTGTTAGTACTAAACGAGGCCTAGGCATCAAAGAAGGATTAGAAATACTCAATACAGTCAAGCACAAACTTGGAGTGCCTATTCTTACCGATATTCATGAGACCTGGCAAGCGCAAGAAGTCAGTGATGCAGGTGTAGATATTTTACAAATTCCTGCATTTTTGTGTCGTCAAACTGATCTTCTGCTGGCCGCCGGTGTTACAGGAAAGGCAATCAATGTGAAGAAAGGACAATTTCTTGCTCCTCACGACATGAAGAATGTCGCAGAAAAGATTGCTAGTACAGGCAACGAACATATCATGTTATGTGAAAGGGGATACACTCATGGATATAACAATTTGGTTGTGGATATGCGTAGTCTACCTATTATGGCAAGCACCGGGTATCCAGTGGTCTTTGATGCCACACATTCTGTTCAGCAACCAGGAGGGTTGGGATCAGTCTCCGGAGGCGATCGCACTATGGTCCCGTATCTCGCGAGGGCAGCAGTGGCCACCGGATGCGTGAGTGCTGTGTTTATGGAATGTCATGAAGATCCAGATCGTGCACCTAGTGATGGTCCGAACATGATTCCATTAACAGGTCTTAAACATATTTTAGAGGAACTGGTGGCTATTGATGAAATTGTCAAAAGAAGTCAAAGCAACTCTAACTAAAGAACAATTTCGTTTCTATAAACAAAACGGTTATCTTCCTCCGGCAGATATCAAATCGATCGAACCGATCAATTATGATTCGGAAAAAATAACAGTACTCTGTGTAAAGTTTGGTACGAAATACGGACCAAACTATGTAGAACGATTGCGTAATATGGTCGCTCGTCATATGACTGTTCCCTATGAGTTCGCCTGCCTAACTGATGATCCTAACCCGATTACCGGAGTTCGAACTATCCTTCAACGAAGCGCAGGATATCTTAAACCATGGTGGCATAAGGTTCATATGTTTGATCCTTCTTTAGATATACAGGGCAGGATACTTTATCTAGACCTAGATGTTGTTATTTGCAACAACATCGACAAGTTGGTTGAAAATCTAAAATACGAGTTCATGGGGATCCAAGACTTCAATAGAAAATTTCATCCTAATTGGAGAATGCTAAACAGCAGTGTGATGAGTTGGCGCCATGGAACACAGAATGAAATTTGGAATAAATTTGTTACCAACCCAGCAAATGCCCAACGAATGCACGGAGATCAAGATTGGACATGGCATGTGGCTAAAGATCGAATTAAATTTTGGCCTGTAGAATGGATACAGAGTTACAAGTGGGAGATTCGTAACCGAGAAGAGTTAGTGATTAGGACAGGAAAAAGTGGATTTAAATTTATAGCTCATGACCTAATAGTAAACTCGCAATGTTCTATCGCAGTGTTTCACGGAGATCCCAATCCCGATGTTGTGTTTGATCCGTTCGTAGTTGACAACTGGCGATAACTCTGTTATAATAGTAGCATGACTACTATTACTCGTGACCAATTATCCGCCCTACTACACACAGGAGAGTGTGTAATAGAATTTACCAAAGTGGATGGCACTATTCGTGCTATGCCATGCACACTCAATGAAGCACTGCTTCCACCACCCCCCGTACACGAAACCAATACAGACAATCCCATTGACTTTCCTGTTCCTAAAAAAGAAAAGAAACAAAATCCAGATATCATGAGCGTTTGGTGTTTGGATAAAAAGGAATGGCGTTCCTTTCGTATTGCCAATGTAATTTCTGCGAAAGCTAAAGATGACCACACATCAGTATAATCAACTTGAAGAAGGTCCAATGGACGAGATCGATGCCGCAGTATGGGGCGGCGACCTGTTTCATAATAGAGCCAACATTGCTGCCTTTCGCGGCATGATGGCTCGTTGGGAAAATGGTTTGAAAATGTGCGAAGATATCCTCAGTGAGATTCCAGAAAATGAAAATTCAATTTAATAAAGACACCATGCCCGACGAACTCTACAATACGCTGTTAAAGCACTTTGTAAACGAAGCTGTTGGACTAGGTGTAGAAGTAAACAAGTTTACCGAATTTAATAATTGGGTAATTGAATGTACAGTAAATGAGAAAGCAGCGGTACACTAATGATTAAACGAATCGGCTTTGCCTGCAAGTGGATTGACGGTCCTAGTCAGATTGATGGTATTAAACAGACTGACAATTGCAAACAGTATAATACTGGCAGCACCACTGTAGCCTGGTTAAATAGACAGACTAAGGAAGTGGCAGAACAAAAACTATGGGACCTAATGGTAGGTAACATAGAATCTACTCGCAAGTTAGTAGAGCTAGTTGGAGAACAACATGAAGATCTTAGAATGGTACGACTGTCAAGCGATATACTTCCTGTATATACTCAGCAGGATTGGTGCGGGTTTTGGCGGCGTAGCGATGTCCGAGCCTATTGCGAAAGAGCATTTGGAGTCGTGGGAGATTTGGCTCGCAAGAATAGTGTTAGGGTCAGTATGCACCCTGGTCAGTTTACTGTGCTTGCCTCTAGTAATCCAGGCATTGTAGAACGATCGATCGAAGAATTTGAATATCATACCGACATGGCTCGCTGGATGGGCTTTGGTAAGACATTCCAAGACTTTAAGATTAATGTACATATCAGCGGCCGTGAAGGCCCTGAAGGTATCCGCAGAGCACTTGGTCGTCTTAGCCCTGAAGCCCGTAATTGTATTACAATCGAAAACGATGAAATGACTTGGGGTATTGATTCTAGTATCGAACTAGCCAAAGACTGTGCCTTAGTGCTAGATATTCATCACCATTGGATTAACTCAGGAGAATATATTGAAGCATCTGACGACCGTGTTAAGCGGATTATTGATAGTTGGCGTGGTGTGCGCCCTGTTATACATTATAGTCTTTCACGGGAAGATGTTGTTATTGGCCATGCCACCGACACCTTTCCCGCCCTTGATGCGCTGATTGCGCAAGGCTACAAAAAACAAAAGCTCAGGGCTCACTCAAACTTCTACTGGAATACAGCAGTGAATGAATGGGCTCTGAGCTTCCGTGACAACTTTGACATCATGTGCGAAAGCAAGGCCAAGAATCTAGCCAGCTTTGCACTCTACGAACAAAGTCTTAAGCAGCTGGCTTAGCTTTTGGCTTGCGGGTACCCGTAGATTTAGCAGGGGCTGCTTTAGGGGCAGGCGCCTTCTTAGGAGCAGCAGGCTTTTTTGCCGCAGGCTTCTTAACTGGCGTTGCAGCCGGTGCTGGTTCTACAGGAGCAGGCTGTGCCTCTACTACAGGAGCAGGGGCAGCTTCAACAGCAGGTGTTTCAACTTTATATGGAACTGGTGCAATTTCTGCTGGTGCAGGTGCTGCCTCTTTGGCTCCAAATAGTTTCTTGATTAATCCTAGCATATTAAAAGTCTCCTTAGATTTTTATTTAGTATCTGCCTATAGGTAGTGTACTACTAGCTGGCATATCCCATATCTTTTTACGCTCTACACCCTTGCGTTGGGCAAACCTTTTGTGATCGCAGATTGAGCAACAGTGAAAATAATTGTTGCTCAATCTCTTACGATCGATGTGTTTTAGGTCTCTACGAAATACTTCGTCGCAATTGTCACAGCGAAACACCGCCAGGGTCTTGTTGCGAATATAAGCGTGTTCTTCCCCCAGCTTACTGTGTCTAACATATTGGGTTTCTTGTATTTCTGTTGTTAGGAACATGCTTTATTTACATCCGGCTTATAAAATTTTCAAACTAAATAGTAGAGTAAGCATTAAATCTTAGGATTCTACTATGTCAAGAAAAGTAATTGATACAGGTATTGTGGGCAATGACGGTACCGGTGATAGCATACGCGACTCGTTTCGCAAGGTAAATGAAAATTTCAGAGAACTCTACGGTGCGTTAGGTCTTGGTAGCAGATTAAAATTCTCTACTTTAGAAGATGCGCCTGTGGGCGGCACAGGCGATGACTATTATCGCGGATACGAAAATGCAGTAGTTGCAGTTAACCCTAACGAATCTGGATTGATTTTCAAGCAACTTACCGCAGGTACTGGTATCAGTTTGAATTTTACTGACGAAAATGCTATTCAAATTACCAACACTAGATCTAGTATTTCTAACGATCCTGCTCCTAGTCTAGGTGGGAATCTACAGGCACAGTCGGGTAGCACACAATGGCGTATACAATCACTAGCAACACCCGTTACCTCAGACGAAGCAGCCAATAAAGGCTATGCAGATACCAAAATTGCGCTAGGTGGAGTATTTGCTCCGGATCCGGCCGCGGGCAATGTTGCTAACTCAGCGTTTGGAACCATGACAGGACCGTTGATTTTGTCTAGAAATCCTAGACCAGAAGATGATGTTACCTACAGCGGCCTAATTGCCGCAACTAAAAACTATGTCGACAATGCAGGTTTTGCATCAGTAGCCAACTTGTATGTTGCTACTTCTGGTTCAGACGAGCGAGTAGGAGTTGGTTCTAGTACACAAGGCCGTGCTCTACCTTTTGCCTATAGAACACTAGAGGCCGCACTAAAGAAAGCCGAAGAAATTATTAAATCAGCACCTCCTGAAATTGGACCATACCGTAAGGTATTAACCTGGACTAATCCGGATACTGGTGTTATCAACAACTGTTCACTGACCGACATTGCAATATCTCCGGACAATGGCACAGGATTTGCGGGCCGCGTTACCCTAACCGTAGACTCTATTAGATTAGTCGCTGGCGGTTACAACTTCAAAGTAAATGAAATTTTAAGAATTAACAAGGTGGGAGGATTAGCCATTAATGCTGCAACTGTTAGAATTCTCACAGTAAACAGTGAACCTGGTACCCCCAACGGACCTATTCTTACATTCCAACTATTAACTGGCGGCAAATTTGATCTAGATCTTCCTGTAACTAATGCAGGAGGCAATATTGCTGTTGGCATTGCCAACGGAAGTCAATTTGGAACCAGTGCTGAATTCGCTGTTACCTATAAAGTTAGCACTGCTATTATCGAGTCTGCGGGTACCGGGTATAGTCTAGTATCTGTTCGTGTAACTCCTACAGTAACAGATACCGATGCTGTTGCAGGTTTTGGTTTTGCTGACATTGTTGGTGGAGCCATCGCTGGTATTACTATTACTGATCAAGGCTCCGACTTTACAGAATTTCCAGAACTAGTTGTAACACTACCAAGATTTGAAATTTATACTGGTGGCCAGCGTACTGACTTCACTGGTGATGTAACTACTGACAGTGCCGTAGCTCGTCGGGGTCGTGATATCCGAGAAGGACTGTATCTATTAGGCGAGACCTCGGGAGCATTGGCCCAAATATTATCACACCAAGGCGAGTTGGATACCAACGGTAATGAATTATTTGATATTGACATCAAGTATGGTACATTTGTTCTCGGTGAATCAATTTCATACGGTGATGTAGCCAATACACGACAGGTAGCTGTTTTTGTTGAAACTGGTATCTATTATGAAAACTTACCATTAAAAGTATCACAAAACGTAGCCATTATTGGCGATGAGTTCCGTAGAACAATTATCCGTCCCAAGAAAGGCATGAGCTCAAGTCCTTGGGCATTTCAATACTTCAAGCGTGACAAAGTTATTGATGGGTTGAATACTTCAAGAAATACACTCAATGCTGCTAGAGAAGACACATTTGGTTATCACTATCTAGGTAATGCTGGAGAACCAGTTTACCCGGAAGCAAATATCGATAACAAAGGGTTCTATAGGTCAGCAGCTGACTTGCTATCGTTGAATAAACAATTTATACAAGAAGAAGTTATTGCCTGGATCAATAAACAGATAGTTGAAGAAGTTGCTCCATTTGTTGATTTTGAGTATAACAGCGATATTTGCAAACGAGATGTAGGATTACTGATCGATGCTATGGTGTTTGACCTTAGATACGGTAGTGCTCCAAGAACAATTTCGGCAGCATTGAAATATAAAGATGCTAATAATGCAAGTGCAACACTGGCAATTACCACTCAATTAACGCAGACTATTGCAGCCATTCGCAGATTAGAAACGGTAGCACAGGCTGTTATCCGAAATATTGAAATTGTAAACTCAGAATATAATGCTCCAATTACAGGAACCCTGATTACCTATGTCGAACCACAGGTTATTGACACTGCTTATACAGCAGAAACTGGGGCTGGCGGCACAGCCGTTACTGTATCCGCAGTAACTAGAGGAAATCAAACTACAATTACAACTTCAATTAATCACGAGTTGGCCAGTGGTGAAATTGTAACATTCCGTAACATGACCGGTCTTACACAATTAAACGGAAACAGTTATTGGATTACTGTAGCAAATAGTACACAATTTAATATCTATACCAACTCTGCAAGAACAGAAAATGTTGTCAGCACATTGTTTGGTGCATACACTGCTAACTCAGGAGACTGTGTACCGAACGGTGGAGTTATTGGTAGACTAACTGATGTCATTGTTGACATCATCGATACTTCTAGTGAATCATATAATACCCCATTAGACAACGATCAAATGGATGTGTTCTTGATGAATGACGCTACTATACTTCGAGCTGCAACTATTCAAGGCGGAGGAGGATTTGCTTTAGTACTTGATCCTGAAGGACAAATTCTTGCTAAATCTCCGTATGCTCAAGAAGGGGCTGTATTTTCAAAGAGCACAGGACGCCATACATTTAGTGGTGGTATGTTTGTTGACGGATTTGCTGGTAACATTAAATTTAGAATTACCAACAAGATTAGTACTACACGATTAGAAGTTGATCAATTAAAAAGATTCCCACAACTTCCTGCTTCGTTTATTGTTCAAGACACTGTTTATCGAATTAACTATGTTAGAGATTTTGAATATGGAACCAATGGTAGTACTGCAACATTTGTTCTAGACGAAGTTACCCCGTGGCCCTTTGATGTGTTTAACTACAATCAAACTATTTGTAATAGAGACGTTGGTTTAATTATTGACGGAGTAGGATACGATATCGTTCTTGGAACTAACTATCACAGCAGAAGAGCAGGACAAAGTTATAGAGAAGCGAATGCTGAAATAGTTATTGAGGATCAACTAGATTTAACTATTCGAGCTATTGATCGAGCGCATGATCGTGCAACCGCAACATTACAAGCAATTGCAGTGTCATCTGAATTTAACCCTAGTCTTGCTGTAATTGATCAAAGCAAACAGAATCTAAGAAACATTATTAGACGAGGTGCTACAGCAGCGCCAACATTGAGCATTACCAATCCAACGGGATTAACTTCAAACAGAGCCAATGCCAAAATACTGTTAGCTGCCAATACAGAATTTTTAAAACAGGTAGGAACTGGTTACCTTACCATTACCTATCCATCTTTGACATTCTCTGCTCCAGACAGTCAAAAGGACATCGAGCGTATATTAGATAGTTTGATCTATGACTTAGTCTACGGCGGTAACAGTGAGACTCGTAAAGCTGCCTATGCTTATTTCAACGGAGTAGGCGATGCATTGGTCATTCAACTGTTGTCAACACAACCACAGGCCTGTGAGAATGCTCTAACCACAGTTAAGAATGCAGCCAAGCAGGTCATTGTGAATACCACAGTATCACCTACCTACGGTGCAACTGCAACTCAGGTAACAGCTTCTGCAAGTGACGGTACGGTAGTTGGTGAGATTGAAACCCTAATGTCTATCATTACTACCGCATTGAGCACCTATCGAGTTACGGCGGGATCAGAAGCGGTAAAACTTGCAGCCGCAGTGGCATCATTGCCTGCTGAAGTGTTACCAAAATTATCTGTAGCGGCAGGTGGTTACGACTATGATGCTACTAAAATCAGTGCTCGAGTCGCTCTAGAAGCTGCAAAGACAACCATTCAGACCAATGTAATTACATTTGTTAATGACAATGCCAATGTCTACGAAGTATTGATGCCTGGTAATCGAAGTATGTTGTCAAATGACTTCACACAGATCAACGACATGGGCTACGGACTAATTGCAGCCAACGGTGGATTGACAGAGTGCGTGAGTATGTTTACATACTATTGCTATACTTCTTACTACTCAGTAACAGGCGGACAGATTCGAGGCGTAGGCGGATCTTCAGCTCATGGTGTATATGCCTTGGCTGCTGAAGGATCAGATCCGTTAGAAGTTCCAACTCCAGTTGATCTGTATTATGAACTAGCACAAGGTGCTGTTGTATACAATGACCTAGGTGCCTATGACAACGATGTCAAAGGTTTTATTATCTATGTTGCTGACTGTGCATATCCTCCAAGAGATCAAAGTGAAATTGAAATTGATCACGGGGGAATTACTGGGATAGTGAGATATCCGGTTGTCAGCGCAGTAAGTGAGACTGATTTTCCTGTGGACTCAACTGGTCAACGAATATATCGTCTAAACTTAAACAGCGATACAGACGGTCTAGTAGTAGCAGTACCGAATGGTACTAGAGTTACTATAAGAATCAACAACGAAATTGTTCTTACAGGTGGAGTCGTTGGTGTTGCTGTTCGACCATCAACTGCCTTGAAAATCAATGAATTGTTTGATAGTCAACTGTATCGTGTTTTAGAATTTGCAGATTACGAGCCTCCCCTATTAGAAGCAGTGGTTATTGAGTTTATCACTGGGGTGGCCACATTGGTTAGAACTGTTGCAACTCCTGCATCGGTTGCTGCTGGGCTTTTTGTTGTTGGTAGAGAATACACCATCACTGTTGTGGGAACTACAAATTGGTCAGCAATCGGCGCATCATCGGGAACCATTGGGCGTGTATTCGTTGCTACAGGCGTAGGATCTGGATCCGGTACAGCTCGACCCACAGCTAAACCGGCTCACGGTCAGAGACCAGGATATGCTATTAAATTTGCAACCAGCGGAACTCTACCAGACGGTATTTTTGCGGGCGACACTTATTATATTCTTGACGACGGCTTTACCGATTCAACTTTTAGGATTTCCTCAACCAAGACGGGGCAACCATTAGAAACTACCAGTGCCGGTTCAGGTAGCCATTATTTCGAAGCAACTAAACTTGCGGCCACTGCACTGAAAGACGGCTACAACTATGCTGAAATTACCTTATGGCCAAGGCAAGAGTTTGTTCCTGTAGCTGCTCCTGCTAACCCCGGTGGCCCAAGATTAGTCGTAGGGCCAACTGAAGTAGTCATTGGTTATGAATATTATATTCTATCGTTAGGATCCACAGCGTGGACTGGCATGGGAGCCGGTGGAAGCCCTGCTGTTGGAACTGTGTTTATTGCAAGTAATTCTGGTTCAGGAACAGGTACTGCTGTGGTCAACCGTGCTCGTTGTACCTTTAACTATACCACTGACAAGGTCAACAAAACAGGTCATGGATTTATTGACGGCGATGTTATTAGATTTGAAACCAGTGGAATAATGCCATCGGGCGTATTTACTACTAGACAATACATTGTTGACAATGCAGGAGCCAACGACTTTGAATTGATTAGTTACATTGGTGGTCCAGCAATTGAATTTACTGACAACGGTACCGGAATTTTTGCTGTAGGTAAGGTACTGGGTAGAGTTGGTGATTCTGTTTTATCTATTGTAGAACTAGGACCAATTGACGCTGATCGTATTGTTGGCACTAAGATATCATTTAAAGGCCGAGAGTACAGCATCACACAATATAACGATGCTGATATAACCGGGGAGACTTATGGAGAAATTTATCTTAACACTCCGTTAGAAGACAGTGTAATTGCCTACGACAGTCCAATTACCCTATTTGCGGGCGTGGCTGCTAGAACTGAAGACAGTCAAGGTACACTAACAATTCGTATTTCATTGACTCGTGTTACAGGCCATGATCTATTAGAAATTGGTACTGGTAGCTATGCTGACACAAACTATCCAAACGAAATATACGGACCACCTGTACGTATTGCTACAGAAACATTGCTAGATACTACAGGTGAAGTTGAGTATAGTCAGGTTGTTGAAAGGGGTGAAGGTCGTTGCTTCTTTGTGACCACTGACCAATTTGGTAACTTCTCCGTTGGTCCATTCTTTAGAGTTGACCAAGGTACTGGTACTGTTACATTTAGTGCGTCACTTGCTCTAAGTAACTTGAGTGGTCTGGGATTCAAGCGTGGTGTTCCTATTAGTGAATTCTCAACAGATACATCATTCAGTGATAATGCTACAGATACTGTACCAACTGAAAACGCAACTCGTGGTTACATAGACCGTAGATTGGGCGTAAGTCACAGTGGAGATAGTATTGATGTTGGAAGAATATTTCCGCCAACTACTGGTGGATTTATGGCCTTAACTGGTCAGCTACCAATGAAAGGTACTCTAAACATGGACGGTTATAGGATTAGAAATGTGGCCGATCCTATTAATCCTCAAGACGGAGTCAACCTAAGAAGTGTTAGCTTTGATGCTATTATTGCCAACAGCTTCCCGGGACAGGCTGTAGATGCCGGAATGACCATTGCGTTTACTGGAACAGGCAACGAAGGTCGTGCTGTAAAAATTGCAGGTGACCTAACTGTACCAGGTGACAACGCTATTACCACAGGTGTTGATTCTACGCTAAACGAGTATAACATCTATATCAAACCCGATATTATTGACAACGCTAATATTAATAGTGCAGCGGCCATTGCCCAGAGCAAGTTAGCAATGGTAACTGCTTCAACTAGAGCCAATGCCACAAGTATTACACAGGCCGATCGAGGGCTTGCAAGTTTTAACTCGGCAGAATTTACACTGACCAATGGATGGACTGAATTAAAAATTAACGGTATTGCATTTGGCAAATTTGCACAGGTTGCCACTGACACGGTTCTAGGCAGAAGCGATGCAGGCACAGGTGATGTCAGCGCCATAGCATTCAGTACTGTGGTTGATGAAGGCGGTGCAATTAAGAAGAGTCAATACAGTAGTCAAGGTTTCTTGCGCAGAACCAATGCTACAACTTCTAGTCAAGATACTGACTATGGTGTTGTTGAAGCTGTTAGTGCTTATGCCGGATTTACTGATGTAACATCCAATAACAAATTGGTTATTAGAGATGCCAGTGGTGACATCGGTGTTAGAGATTCATATGCGTCAAGAGCATTCTATGTAGGAACCAGTGCCAGCGTTAACAAAAAACTTGCTGACACTGCGGTAACTGCCACAGGCGGAAGTATTAACTTGTACGGCTTTAGTGGAGTACTAGGTGTTAGTATTGGAGACGGAAGTGTAGGCAGTGACAAGGTTTCTAGTTATAGAAACAACAGTCACCGATTCCGTTTAAATGACGACAGTGCCTTTGCACCAATACAGGTCAGTTCAATTATCACTCCTGATGTAACCACAGGTGGTGCAAGCACCGCAGGTACATTGACTGGTAACTGGTCAATGGCAACCACTAGTAACCTAACACTGGGCACAGGTACTATCAACGCCAGTACAGGAACTTTGCAGTCTATAACACTGACCACAGGTGCAGTAGGCACAGCTGGTACAATAACCGGTGCATGGAGTTTAAACACTACAAGCAAGATCGTAGGACAGACTGGTAGTGAAATTGATTTCTCTACTGGTACTATCAAATCAAGAACACTTACCACGGGTGCAAGTATCACTACAGGTACATTGACTGGTAACTGGAGTTTGGGTTCTGGAAGTAAAATTGATTTTACCAACGGAACCTTACAGTCAACCACATTGACTACAGGTGCTACAGCCACAGCTGGTGTGATTACAGGACAGTGGAGTGTTGCTGTTGGATCAAGTATTAATACCGGCGGAACTACTCTTACAACCAGAGCAATCACCACAGGTGCCGCAGCAACCACAGGTACCATAGAAGGTGACTGGTCAATGTTGACCACAAGTAATATTACTTGGGGTACCGGCTACCTAGACATGCGTCCAGGAACATTCTATACAGATACACTGACAACAGGTGCTGCAGGAACAGCCGGAGTTATCACTGGTAATTGGAGTATGGCCACTACCAGTAACCTAACATTGGGCACTGGTAGTATTGATGCTAGAACTGGTACATTGTATACCGATACATTAAATACCGGGGCTAGCGGTACTGCTGGCCTAGTAACAGGTGCATGGACTGTTGACACTGGCAGCACATTTGTTGCTACTACAATTCAGAGCCAAGCAAACTCTGCAACAACTACTGCAACTAATGCTAATACTGGCAGCACTATTGTATTAAGAGATGCTAGCGGCAACTTTGGAGCAGGCACGATCACTGCCGCACTAGCTGGCAACGCAGATACAGCCAGTGCTTGGGCTACTGGTAGAACAATTACCCTAACTGGCGATGTAACAGGTGTATCAGCAGCATGGACTGGTAGCGGTAATATCAGTATTGCAACTACTATATCAGGAGATGCTACACAACTTGGTGTCGACACAACAGGTCAATATGCCAGCACAGTGGCTGTCTCAGGTACAGGTTTAAGTGCCACCGCTGCCAATGCTGCTGACGGAACAGCCTACACTATTACCAGCAATGCTACTAGTGCAAATACCATTAACGCAATTGTTTCTCGAGATGGAAGTGGTAACTTTACTGCAAACAGTATTACTGCGGCATTAAATGGTAATGCAAGTACAGCCAGTGCATGGGCAACTGGCAGAACAATTACCTTAACTGGCGATGTAACTGGAGTATCGGGTGCGTGGACTGGCAGTGGTGATATTAGTTTTGCCACAACTATTGCTGCTAATTCAGTAGCATTAGGCACAGATACCACAGGCGATTATGTTGCTACAGCCGGCGTTAGTGGTAACGGTCTAAGTGGAAGTGCTAGTGGAGAAAATTCCACATTCACTGTTACATCAAATGCTACCAGTGCTAATACAGGTAACACAATTGTATTCCGTGATGCTAGTGGTAACTTTAGTGCAGGAGTAATGACTGGTACTGCTACGGCGGCACGCTATGCTGACTTAGCAGAACGCTATGCCGCAGATCAAGAATATCCCGTTGGTACTGTAGTAGTGTTTGGTGGGGACAAAGAAATCACAACAACTAACACAAAAATGGACACTGCGGTAGCAGGTGTTATATCTGCTAACCCTGCATTTAGAATGAACTGCGAGGCAGGAGAAGATAGTACACATCCATATGTTGCACTAGCAGGTCGTGTTCCTTGCAGAGTTGCTGGCAAGATCAAGAAAGGTAACATTATGGTTACCAGCGGAATTCCAGGAGTAGCGGTTGCTGCTGTTGGCGACATTAAGGTAGGATCTATGATAGGAAAAGCACTCGAGAACTATGACTCGGATCACATAGGCACAATTGAAGTAGCGGTAGGGAGAGCATAATGGCAAAACAAACTATAACACCGGGATCTGCTCCTATTGTATGGAGTACTGTGGATGACGCATTTACTAAAATCAATGCTAATTTTACAGAACTCTATGCAAGTGTAGGCGGTGCTGGTATTGAATTTGATGCGTTAGAGACTGATCTAATACCAAATCAAAACGACACTTATGATCTTGGAGCTCCATTGAAGCGTTGGGCTAGCCTGTATCTCAGCGATACCTTGATGATTGGCGGCGCTGCCATTGTCAACGAAGGATTAACCATTAATTTACCTAGTGGTACTAGAGTTGGCGGGGATTTAATTATTGATCCTGATAAAAGTTTTTTTAAAGAAGTCACAGTAAACAGTGAAACTTCTATTGTTGCCAACGACTTCAACGACAGTATAAATTTTGAAAGCGGCACCGGAATTAGGCTCACAACCAATTCAAGTGCAGACACTGTTATTTTTGACAATATTGGTGTTACCAGTCTTGTTGCAGGAACTGCAATAAGTATTAGTGGTGCTACAGGAGCGGTCACTGTTAACAACACAGGTGTTACCTCAATCACTGCTGGATTAGGTATGAGTCGAAATACTGCCACAGGTGCGGTAACTATTGTTAATACTGGTATTATTGATGTTGATGCAGGCGTTGGCATTAGCGTTGGTGCTAGGGATCCGGTTACTGGAAAAGTGATTGTTACAAATACTGCACCAGTAGGTAATGCCTATCGTATTTTTGCCACATCAGGCGAACCTAGTTTAACTGCTCGAAGCTCAGGAGACACATTAACATTTATCGAAGGTGCGGGCATAAACATTACTAACACCGCAGCATCCGGATCATTTACAAATAGAATAACATTAGACAATACCGGAGTATTGAGCTTAACAGCAGGTGCGGGTATTAATGTGTCAGCGACTACAGGAGCAGTCACTGTTAGTTTTAATAACAGAACAGACATAATTGGTAGCGTGTTTGCTGACGATTCAACTATGTTAGTTGACGGCACTAACGGAGTTTTGCGAGGACAACTTATTGGCAGTTTAACTGGTAATGTAACTGGTAATACTGCTGGAGTCCACACAGGAACTGTGTCCGGTAATGTTACAGGAAATGTCTTAGGCAATGTTACAGGCAATGTTACAGGCAATCTAACTGGTTATCAAACTGGAGACATGACTGGCAGCGTGTTTGGTCAAGACAGTACAAAATTAATAGACGGTGTAGAAAGCAAACTAGTAGGTCCAGTGGATACTAATACTGTTACAGCCAGCAGTTATATTCAAACTGCTGTATATGTAGACCTTACGGCCATTGCCGCAGCATTACCAATACCTAACAAAGGCATGATAGTATTTGACGACGGCACAAACCAGTTTAGAGGCTTTGATGGCTCTACTTGGGTAGCATTAAATTAATCGGAGCGATAAATGGCTAAGAAAATAATTAGAACTGGCACAACTGCTGACCCAACCGGTGACAGCCTTAAGAATGCCTTTGTAAAAGTAAATGACAATTTTACTGAACTGTATAACGCATTGGGTCTAGATGCTGATACACTAAACATTGGGGCGTTTGAATTTGTGGGCAGTACAATGACTACCACCGACAGTTCAGCTATTGTGATTGATCAAGCTGCTACCATAACCAGCAACCTGTCTGTGGGTGGAGACATTGTGCCACAGACTGCCAATGGCGGCGATCTAGGTTCAAGTACACTGCCTTGGCGTAGCCTGTATGTCAGCAACAACACAATTTATATTGGTGGTGTAGCCATAGGATTAAATGCCAATAATAATCTAACAGTCAACGGCAGTCAAGTTGGTGGCGGTGCCACAAGTTATGCTGACTTGTCAGGTAAACCCACATTGACCACTGTGGCCACTACAGGTGCTTACGCTGATCTAACTGGCAAGCCAACTATACCAACACTTGTGAGTCAACTGGCTAACGACAGTGGTTTTTTAACTTCAGTCGGTAACATCAGTAATATACAAAGTGAAGGCGACATCAACATTGACATCAACCTTGCAGATTCAACTCTGCGTAGATGGCGTTTTGGTGAGGACGGCGATCTAACACTACCCAGTACTAGTGGGTTTATTGATAGATTATATACAGATAACAGTGGCAGTAGGACCAAGTTAGAAAAGAAAATAGAATCATCTCCTACTACAGGCACGATTGCTAAACTTG
>Ga0209191_1000239_pt1 | contig 43471 bp, 60 predicted proteins | sample S_130626_EF_Meta_FD_187320 | JGI IMG/M metagenome (GOLD analysis project Ga0209191, IMG submission 187320) | Freshwater microbial communities from Lake Simoncouche, Canada to study carbon cycling - S_130626_EF_MetaG (SPAdes) (version 2) | ecosystem: Environmental > Aquatic > Freshwater > Lake ...
GCTCTAACTGCTCTAACTGCTCTGACTGCTCTGACTGCTCTGACTGCTCTAACTGCTCTTACTGCTCTTACTGCTCTGGCTGCTCTTACTGCTTTTACTGCTCTAACTGCTCTTACTGCTCTGACTGCTCTGACTGCTCTAACTGCTCTTACTGCTCTAACTGCTCTAACTGCTCTGACTGCTCTTACTGCTCTAACTGCTCTAACTGCTCTGGCTGCTCTGACTGCTCTGACTGCTCTAACTGCTCTTACTGCTCTAACTGCTCTAACTGCTCTGACTGCTCTGACTGCTCTGACTGCTCTAACTGCTCTTACTGCTCTTACTGCTCTTACTGCTCTAACTGCTCTAACTGCTCTAACTGCTCTGACTGCTCTAACTGCTCTTACTGCTCTGGCTGCTCTAACTGCTTTAAAGTTGAAAACAAAAGAGATTCTAAAAATGAACAAAGATTTACAATTCCCAAAATCGAAAATATTCATCAGAAGGTTTTGGAAGCGGCAACTGCAAAAGATGGAGCTTTGGATATGTCAACGTGGCATACTTGCGAAACAACTCATTGCAGAGCTGGTTGGGTGACTTTCTTGGCTGGAAAAGAAGGGACTGATTTAGAAAAAAGATTCGGGCCAGCTTTAGCAGCATCTTTGATTTATAGAGAAAGCTCATCAATTAAAGTTGGGATGAACGAATTTTACAAAGGAAATATTGAGGCTCTTGAAAGCATGAGAGCTGCGGCAGAGGCTGAAAAATTAGAAAATACTAACAAGAGCGAGGCCTAAAAATCTCGCTGCTTTTTGAGGCAATAATCAACATCAAGCAATAACTAACATGACAGACTTGATACAAACTAAGCCAATCAACACCAGATTTTTTATGGAAATTACTATGGCATTAGTGCAGGTTATTTTTCTAAAGAATATGGGAATTGGTGTAGGATTAATGGTAGAAATCTTGAAATCATCATGCGCGATGGTAAGCAATTCTTTGATGCGGAGAAAGAATAAATGAAACCCCTCTTCCTTCTCTTAATCCTAGCCTCATGCCAAACCTCTTTCGACAGCTATTACAAGAAAGAATGTTTGTATGATCTGGGGGTTAAGTGCGGGAAATATCAACTAATTAAAATTGAGAAATGAAAGGTAAAATATTTAAAGTAGGCTGCTCGCCAATTTCTAGTAAATTATACGCAGGAAGAGTCCTAGAAAACGGTACTTGGGGCAAAATCAAACATGACGTTACTGATAGCGCGGTTGGGGCTGTTGCTATGCACCTGTTACAAAGAGAAGAGAAAATGCAGTTTGATTATCAAGGTAAAACTTACGAAATTAAAGTGGAGAGAGTTAAGTAATATGAAAGGTAAAATTTTTAACACACAAGAAGTGCAAGACATGATTGCGGGAAATAAGAGAATGTTTAGGGAAGTCTGCAAAAGACAACCTCAAGGCGAAATGCAAAAGCCGTATGTCATTAGAGAAATGGGAATAGGTAGATTTCATTATCCTTTTGGTGAATGCGCCTACCAAGTAGGACAAAAGATTTTTTGCAAAGAGAAGTTTTGCCGTCCACAAGGGGAAGTTTTATATCGTGCAGATTTTCAATCAGACCAAGACCATGAGTGGTGGGCTGCTTCTTATATGACAAAATGGGCTTCACGCCTAACCCTGCAAATAAAAGAGATTAGAGTGGAAAAGCTTTCTGAAATTAGTGAGGAGGATGCGATTGCTGAGGGCAATTATTTAGACCGTTGTGAATGTTTGCCGCGCAAAAAAGACAAAAGCCCGATTGATGCAATGTTTAAGCAAAATTGGTGTCATATTCACGGACAGGAATTTAAGGACGCTTGGAACGCAACTCACAAAAAACCAGAAGAGAAGTTTGAGGCTAATCCGTTGGTTTGGGTTTGTACTATGGAGGTCGTGAAATGACCAATAAACCATATTATCAATGGATTGACGATTTAAAATTTCAAATTAAAACAAAATAATTTATGACAAATAAAATGCCAGTAGTGGGAAAGAGATATAGACACAAGGATGATGTAAACACCATTGTAACCCCAATAAGAATAGAGACAGAGGAAGTGCAAACGGTCATTTTCAAAGATCCATACTCCCCTTTAGATCTTAACGTTTTTCTTGATTTATACGAAGAACTCCCAACCGCTAACTCTCAGGAAACCAAGGAAGTGCAAATAAATTCAGATCAACAAGCTAAAATCGACAAATGCGATTGCTTAGTTTTGTTCACTATAAGTTAATAGCTATTAAAAACTAACTAAAAAAATTATGAAAAAACTATCAATTGCTTTAACACTATTTTTTCTTTTTTGCCATAAAGCTCATGCAGTTGATGCAGCTCAACAATTTGAAAAGTTGCAAACAAAAACAGAAAAAGAATACAACAAGCTTTGCAAACAAATTAATCCAAAAACAGACAAAGATCGGATTAGCTGTTTAGAAGCTCAAGTTGGATATTTAACGGCATCTTTCTTGGTTTACAGAGAATATTATGAGAATACTATTACAATCTTAGATTTAAGATATGATAATGGATTAAAAAACACGAGGCAGTAATGAAGACAGAGGAAATAGTAAACCAGCTTAAAGCAATATTACCAAGATATACTGGCGATTTTACAACCAATTTATCAGTTAGCTCTTTAACGCAAACAGCAGGAGTTGCAACAGTTACAACACCAACATCTCACAAACTAGTAGTTGGCGAAAAGGTTTTAATTGTTGGCGCAAAAGTGCCTTTAGTAATTACATCTTTAACAAGAACTGGTAATTATGTTTTAGCAATTACATCAGGCAAACATTCGTTAATTAGAGGCAACACAACAGTTGAAATGAGTGGAGCGGATCAATCTAGCTATAATGGAATTAAGACGCTTTACACTGATAAAAATCATTTCTTATCTGCGCCACTTGTTGATATTCAAAGCATAACAATTAGTGGAACTACTGCGACAGTAACCACTAAAACACCGCATGGATATGTTAATAACGCAAATGTTGAAGTGCAGATTTTTGGTGCTAGTAATGAGAACTATAACAAAGTTACTACACTTAACAGCGTACCAACCAGCACAACATTTACATATACTGTTTATGGTGCAACACAAGATGCAGTTGCAAGCCCCGCTAGATTCTTACAATGCAAACAAATAATTAATGCTTACACTTTTATTTTTGAAGTGAGTGGCAATCCTGTAACCCCAGCGACTGGCACAATTACCCAGCTAACAACTTACAAAGATGGTTACAACGGATATAAAACTGTTGTATCAGTGCCAACATCTACTTCTTTTACTTACGCTTGCACTTCAACTTTAGGAACTCCAGCACAAGGCACTATTCTAACAAGACTTGATCCTTGCATTACTGGAGCTGTTGATTATGAAAGAGCGGCGGCAATGTTTCAAAGTGATGTTGATAGCGGACAATCAAATAAATGGGCAGTTGTTGTTTTAGGAGAAGAAACAACCTCTAAAAACCAAAGAAATACTGGCGATGGAATAAGCAATAACTTAAATGGCGAATCAATAAGGGAAAACTTTTATCAAAATGCGACTGTTTATATTTTTATTCCATGCGGAAAAACTAATGATGAATTACTTTACGCTTTAACCAAAGACAAAGCCTATTCTTATAAACCTAATATCTTTAAGGCATTACTTGGATTTAAACCAAGCTCTAACCTTGAACTAATAAAATATTCAAGCCTTATTTCTGTAAGCAACGGAATGTTTTTGTTTAATGGCTCTTACTATGTTCATCAATATACCTTTCAAGCCAATGGTTGGTTTAATCAAGGTGATGGGGTTGAACCTGATGATTACTTTGCATTTAGAACATTTGATTTTGATGTTTTAGATAATAAAGGCTTTGAAACTTCTATAATGCAAATTGATGGAGATGTTGATGAGGAGGTTTCTAGTGTCTAATAAACAAGAGCAAAGATTTTGCAGATGTTGCGATAAAATTATGCCAGCAAATAAAAAAGTTCCTAGTCATATTTTGCACTTTATTTTGAGTATTCTTACTTCTGGCTTTTGGATATTTGTTTGGCTAGTTCTTATTCTTTGTAACTCAAACGAACCTTTTTATTGCGTAAGATGTGGTAGTCGCTTTTAAAACACTGTGAACATCTTGTCCCAATCAATAGAGTTATTTTTAAACCAAGTAAGAAATTGAGCCAAACAATCGGCATCTTCATCGTGAGAACCATTTGGAAATTGCATTAAAGAATCTTCAAAATCAAATAACCAAGTAGCTTGTTTTGGAATGTAAATATTGCCATTAGCCATTGCGCCAGTTGCATTGTAAAATCTAATTTCTTTTTTAATTCCACCATGAGAAATTGGCACTATGCCAAAATTACATTCTTTTGGAAGCTCTTGAATTAAGGATGAACCAGTATTTGCATCTTCAATTAAAATAGAGTTTGCAGTTGGAAATTTAGAGGCAAACATTAGAAGATTTTTCTTTGTGTCTTGATAGATTGCCCTTTGATTATACCGATCAATAAGATAAACAGAAGTGCCTTTTACACCAAATTTAAGAAATCCTGAAGGGTCATTTATTTCTTTTACTTTTTGAGCTGTATCTGCACTAACATAAACAGAATCAAATTGCATATAAGGCAAGTTCTCAAGATCAAGTCTTTGAAACCAACTCATATCAACCATATTGCCACCTTCTGCAACTGGCTTTTGCATGTATTGCGTATAAAATACCTGCTTACCATTAGCAATTCCTGTTTCAGTATCTACGGTGCGGTTTTTTAACTCATTAACTTTTTCTCTTGTAAATCTTGGCAATTCGGGAGCGAGTAAGTCTCCTTCGTTAACTTCTTTCTTAAAATCACCAAAATAGAAATATTGTTTTTTCTCAAACTCTACTGGCAAACACAAGTGAGTATATTCCTTGCCTCTAGTTCTTAAAAGGAAGCCTGTTAAATCACTTACGCCAAGTCTTTGCTCTATTATTACAAAGCTATTTCTAACTACACTTCCGCGACTTTCAAACGTATCCGCAAAATTATTTAGAAGCCTAATTTTAGTGGCCTCTTTTCGTATCATTGTTGAAGACATGTAATCATCAAATAAAAGATAATTTGCTCTTTCACCTGTGATATTTCCTTCTGTTGCGAACCCCTGCATTTCTCCACCCATTGTCGTTCTAAAATGCGTTTCTGTGTTTTTTCTATCATCAGCTTTAAATTCTGGGAAAAGCTCTTGAAAACGCTTTGTTTCAGTAATTCTTTTAGTCCAGCTAATGTTTCTATTTACAAGATTTTCTTTGTTTGAAATGGCAAATATTTTTTCGTAAGGAGTTCTGCCTAAAATATAAGAAGGGAGCGCGGAAGACCATATTGTAGACTTCATAAGTCCGGGCGGGATATTTATAATAAGTCTTTCAATTTCACCATCAGCAACAGCCTGTGCATATTCACACATTAAATCAATACTCCAAGTTTCAATCAATGGAGAGCTAGGATGAATAAATGGATAAGCAAACTTCTTAAAGTAATCTCGAAAATTGCTTTTGATTGTCTCGTTTGCGCTTTCTTGCGCTAATTTAGCTAAAAAATTTGGATCTAAGGTCATATTAATAAGCGGTGATTATTAACTTAAGGTTAATAACGAACAATATTAATTGCAACCTGTTTTTTTACAAGTTTAATTATTTTCAAGGTATCACCACTACCTAATTTTTAGTTCACCACACTAAACAAAATAAAACATGAAAGCAGAATTAAAGTTTTTAAAAGACTTTTATATCCAAAAAAAATGGCATAAAGCAGACACTTCCATAGAAATTGAAGTAGATGAAGCTAACACTCCCCTAGATTCCGTTTGGTTTGAACAACTTAGATTTGAAGAAAATAAATCTAACTTCCAACTTATTACAAAATCATCACTTAAAACTAAATCAAAAGAATAATTATGGCTGGTACTTATCCTATTTCAGAATTTAATTTATTATCTTCGCTGCAAAAAATTGATGCTGGAGCAAGAATCCCTTTAATTTTAGCTCAAGGAACATCCGCTGGTTCTTTTACAAGCGGTAATTTAGTTTCAAATATTGGAACTGGACTTAATGCGGGTAAAGATCTTTGTGGAGCTGGTTCAATTGGTCATTTAATGATTGACGCTTTTAGACAAGCAAGCCCAAACACAAGATTAGATGCAATCATTGTTTCCGATAACGGCTCTGGTGTTCAAGCCACTGGATCAATTGCTTTTACAGCTTCAAGCCCCGTTGCTGGAACTTTATATGTAACTGTTGGCTCTTACACTAAAAACAAATATGCAATTGCAGTAACAACAGCCTCAACAGCAACAACTATTGGTGCTGATTTAGTAGCTGCTATTACTGCTAATAGTAATTCACCTGTAACAGCTTCAAATTCAACTGGAACAGTTACCCTTACGGCTAAAAATAAGGGAACAGAAGGTAATAGAATTTCTATTAAAGTTGAAACTTTGCCAAGTGGAGTTGCTGCAACAATAACCGCTTTTACAGGTGGTGCAACTGATCCTGTCTTGACTGGTATTTTATCTAAAATTGATGCTGCAAGATATGATATTATTTTCCCAGTATGTTTTTTGGCAACTGTAAAAACTCATTTAGAAGCTAAATTTAATACTAGAAATGTTATTTTAGATGGTGTCGGTATAGTTTGTAAAACTGATACTTATGCTAACCATGTAACCGCATTAGCTCCTGCAACACTAGCTTCAAAAGTAATTACTCCTTACATTTGCTTAAAATTAGTAAATGATTCTGATTGGAAAGGAAACGAAATTGTTGAGTTAGATTATGTTTTACCAGCCTACATTGCTGGTTTAAGAGCGCAAAGACTAAAAGAAAATGCTTCTATTAGTGCGTTCATGATGAGTAACAACAACAGAGGTGGTTTATTTACCGCTGGCTTGCCTTATGCTAACATGAAGCTTAATGATCTTAACACTATCACAACTGGAAAAGGATTCACTTTAGCTGAAATTGAAGGTTTAGGAGATTTAGGTGGTTCAACTTTAAGCATGGATGAAAGCGGCATTGTTGCAGTTACAAATAAATTTTGGACAACTGCTTACAAACAAGCAACTCCAACTGCTGATGGTTATACTTATCAAACATTAAATAAGTCTGATTGTGCCACTATTGCTAGAGAGTATATCTTTAAAAATATGAAGAACTTCTATGCTCAATCTGGTTTAACTAGCGGAGATTTACCAAACAATCCATTAGCAACCTATGCTAACGAAAAATCAATCAGGGCTTATATTGTTAGCCTTTGGTTAGATTTAACTGATTTTCCTTATAATGTGCTTCAATATTCAGCAGAACTTGAAACTGAATTTAAAACAAACCTAAGCGTTGTAGTTAATACTTCAACTGGAGCAGTTACTGGTTCAATGAAATTTAACTTAATGGGTCAATTAGATTCATTTACCTTTGATTTAACACCACAATTATAATAAAATATGGTAGATACTTTTACTCCAAAACGAATTGAGATAGATGGCAAAACATTTCTTTATGTTCCAAATACTTTAGTTGAAAAAGCTGGATTTGGAGAAACTAATACAAGAGCGCAAGTATCTGGTAGATCTGTTGTTATCTTGCCATCTGAAAATTTAGAAACTCAAGTCTCTGAAATAACTTTTGATATAATGATGCTTGATTCTGATAGCGATTCTGATCCGATGGTTTTAATTCAAGCTTGGAAAGCTAGTAATGGCAGTCATATACTTAAAATTATACCAGATGGGGCTGGTCAAAGCAGATTATATAAAAACGCTTCATTAATGAACGACCCTACTTTCCAACATAGTTCTGACGGCGTTATTTCTTTAACTTGGAACGCTTCTAAAGTAACTTTAACTAACTAATTATGACTGAATTATTAAGAGAAAAAAAATATCAACTTTTGTCTGAATGTTCTTATTTTATTAATAGCGAATATAAAAAGACCAAAGAAGTAAATTTGTTGGCTCTTAAATTCTGCGATTCTGATAAACTTTTAGATTTACTTACAATCAATAAAAAGTTTGAAGCTCTTAATTTTCTTTGTGAAAAAGGTTATATCGCTCCAGTTGAAGGCGGAAAACTTAAAATTGATGATTTAGACTTTAGAGCATCTATTGTGTTGTTAGAGGAATATACTTCAAATTTTTTAGACATATCGCCTTTCTTGCCGACAAAGTAGAAAGGCGGAAATTTAGAGAATCAATTTTTAGTTTCTTAAAATATACAAATGCTTTCACCTACAACGATATTAACAACATGGCTTTCCCTGAATTATTTGAATGGTATGATATTGCTGTAAAAGATAGCCAATCCGAGCAAAAGAAAGCTGCTGATGAAAGAAAGAAAGCCCTAGAGTTAGCTAACTCAAGAAGTAGGGGGCATAGAAGATGAGTGATAAAATAAGCTATGTTTTAGAAGTTTTAGATGGATATTCTGCAATTACAAAAAATCTAAAAAAAGAATTATCTGAAATACAAGAATTAACAAAATTTAAATTTAATAGTAGCGATTTTAAAGGACTTGCAGAGTTTGCAAAACAAGCTGACAAAATTGCAACATCTGCTGAAAGATTAAAAAAAGCAAAAACTGGATTTACTTTAATTGGTGAAGGCTTTTCCTCTCCTAAGATAAATGCAGCGGCACTTAGAGTCAACATGGCTTATGAAAAAAGCCTTAAAAATGCCATAGTGCCGTTTAACAATCCATTTATAATGATGGGTGGAGGACGCAGCGGCGGATCTTACAATCCCAAAGCTTACAAGCCAAACTTTAATATACCGATAGATTCAACCTATAGAAGAGATGCAGCTGGAACTGGAATAGTCCCATATTCAAGAGGCGGTGCTGTAATGTCTTATGGTCAAAGACCAATGATAGATGTTACTGGAACTGGTAGAATAATAAATCAAGACCCAATATATAATTCACCTTCACAACCAAGCCAACCACAGCAACCTTCAAAGCGACCTAGTTTTTTTGGTGGCGGTGGAGGAGTTTCTGTTGGAAATGTCGCTAAAGCTACAGGTTATTACCGAGCAATTGACATGGCTGTTGGATTACCTAGCCAAATTATAGATACTAGAAGACAATTTGATTCTTTAAATGCAACTTTACAAACAGTTCTTCCTTCTTACGACAAAACAACTTCCTCTAGTCAGTTAGCAGCTAATGAAATGGAGTATTTGATAAAGGTTGTCAGAACTCTTGGATTAGATTTAAACGCAACAAAAGAAGAATACGTTAAATTCTTGGCAGCATCTGCTGGCAAAAAATCATTACCACACGCACGAAAAGAATTTGAATCTTTTGCTAAATTATCAACTGTATATGGTATTGATCCTTATAGATTTAAGTTGGTTATGAGTGCAATAACTCAAATGACTTCTAAGGGTATTGTTAATTTAGAAGAGTTGCAAAGACAATTAGGTGATTCTTTACCCGGTGCGGTAAAGCTATTTGCTGATTCTTTAGGGCTTACTGAACCTGTATTTAGAAAGTTGGTAAGTGACGGCAGAATAACCGCGGGTGTTTTAGCCAATGTGTCGAGGTATATTGATAACAATGCTCAAATTACTTCTGGTTTAGATATTGCTATGCAAAAATTAGGAGCAAGATTAAATAGGGTTAGCACTAGTTGGAAATTATTAGTAGAATCTTTGTCTCAAGGTGAAGCTGGAACGATGATTAATGATTGGGTTACTATTTTAGACAATGGAATACAAAAATTAACAAAATCATTAGAAATAATGGGGACTGTTTGGAATAGTTCACCCATAAAAGAAATTAGGAAATCATATGATGTTGCGGAAGTTGGGGCAGAAATATTTGATCAAGGAGTCGCCGCAATTTATTATGATATTAAAAACGGCGGCAATGAGGGTAGGGCGCAATTTAAAGAAAATCTTAGAACAGGAAATATTGAATCTTATCAGAAAAACTTTCCCGAAGAGTACAAAAAAAAATTTTCTCAATTTACGCCGATTCCTCAATCTTATGCAGCTCCCCAAGAAGTTGTTGTTAAAATTATTGGAGAAAATCTGCCATCAGGGCTTTCTATAAAACAAGAATCTAAGTCTTATGGCATGACACCAAGACCTAGAACTGTAATTGCTGGAGGTTTATGAGCATACTAAGCGGATTTTACAGAGCAAGCTATAGCATAAACGGCAAAAATGCTCTTTTTTATGCAAGGAATGTTTCTGATAGCGGACTCGGAAGAAAAACAGTTATTCACGAATATCCAAACTCTTCTGAAAGATATGTTCAAGATATGGGTAAGAAGTCTGGAATTTATGACTTTGACATTGAAATTCAGGAAACTACCTCTTCGCGTTATAAGCGATCTAAAAAGAACCTAGAAGATAACCTAAACGCAATTGGAAGAGGAACTTTAACCCATCCTACTATTGGCAAGAAAAAAGTTGTAGTTGTTTCTGCTTCTGTTGATGAAGATTTTATCAACCAACTAGGAATTGCTAGGTATAAAGTAACTTTTGCCGAATCAAGTGTCAATAAATATCCTGAAGAGGGAGATAGTAAAAGTTCTTTGTCTAAATGGTTTGACCAACATTTTGCGAGTGCTAAAACTGCTTTTGATAATGCTGTTGAATATTATAACAAAGGAATTGAAGGATTTAACATTGCAAGGGATTACATCCAAAATACCACACAAACAGTAAATGACATTGTTTCTGCTGTAAATGGTGTTGCTGATGAAGCTGCGGCTTTTGTTGCTGATATTGCGGATTTGACAGCTTCTTTGACAGAGCTGATGCAAACGCCATCAAATCTTTCGCGAAGATTTCAAAATATATTTGGAGCAATATCGGCAATTACAGATAGCTTTAATGCAATGGTTGACATTGCTTTGAACATCTTTGACTCAAGCAAAAATGAACAATACCCAGCTTCTTCTGCAAGGAATGAACAACTTAACACAAATAATCAAGAGTTAGACAATTATTTTAAAACATCATCATTAGCTGTTGCCTGCCTTGCATCAACAAATATTGATTACACTTCGCAAGAAGAAATAGACAGCATGATTAAAAGGTTAAGCACTGCTTTTGATAGTTTGAACCCAGATAAAATAGATGAAGATGTTTATTACAACTTACAAAATCTTAAAGTTGGAACTGCATCATTTCTTAAAAATTTAAGAACTACATTGCCATTTTATGTAGGCATAACAACAAATAGCATACCAAGTGCAGTTTTAGCTTACAATTATTATGGAACTATCGATAAGTCTGACGAGATACTTCTTTTAAACAATATTGAAGACCCTGCTTTTGTTAGCGGAAATATTAATATACTTTCCGAATAATGGCTTTTGAAGATAACATAACAATAGATATAGCGGGAGTTAGCTTTAAAACCTTTAAATCCGTTTCTGTAAATGAAAGCTTAGATTTCTTTGGAAAGACTTTTGATATTGACATAAATATTCCAACTCAAGATGCGGATATTTTTTACGAAGGGCAAGGAATTAAACTTTATTTAGATGATGAGCCTTTCCTAACTGGCTATATTGATGAGGTTGATATTGATTATTCTGCTAGCTCTTGTGATGTAAGATTTTCAGGACGAGATAAAGTTTCTGATTTGATCGATAGCAGAATATCAAACAAAGTTTTTGCAACACCCACAACCTTTGAAAATGTTTTAAAAAAGGTTTTAGAAGCTGTTGGCTATGAAGTTTTAAGTGCTACAAAAATAGGAACTTCAATTTCTAAAATAAAAATACCTTCAAGCTTATCATCTTTATCAAGTAAATTCAACATTCCGACCTCTTTTGAAGAAGGTTTGGCTTTAGCGGAAAATCAAATTGCGGTTATTAATGAATATGGATATATAGAGCCATTTTCTAATTCGGAAGGAATTGGATTTAGTAAAGATGAAAGTGCTTACGAGCTAATTCAAAGACTAGCTGACAAAAGAAGACTGGTATTAGGCACTGATGGCAATGGAAACATTATTATTAGAAAAATAGGCAACAAACAAGCTCTTGTTAAATTACAAAATTTAACAGAACTTAATAAAAAAAGTGGATTTTTAGGCGGATCTTCTGGCACAGTAGATACATCTCAAAACAACATAAAGGATGCCTCTGTTAAAAGGGATTTAAAAAATAGATATTATGAATACAAAATAATCTCAAGCTCAACTGGAACTAATCCAATCAAAACTATTGATCTTGCTACTAACTCTCCCTCTCCTATTGTTGATATTTTAAAAAATAATAAAGTTCAATATAGCGGTGTTTTTTATGACAAATCAGTAAGGAAGACAAGAAAATTTGTTGATTATGTGGCTAACCTAAACAACTCTCAATGCAAAGAAAGAGCTGAATGGGAATGCAATATTAGATATTCTAAATCCCATGTTTATTCTTGTAGCGTAGTTGGATGGAGACAAGGTTTAAGACCAATTACTTTTAAATCTTTAGCAACGGCATTAGGTAGTCCTTCTAACTTTACCAAGCCTCAAAAAAACGAACCTTGGCAAGCAAATCAATTGGTGCAGATAACCGATAACTTAGCTCAAGTAGATGATAACCTTTTGATAAAAGACATTACTTATAATTTAAGCAAAGAGTCTGGTTCTTTTGTTAGATTAAGTTTGGTTGATAAATTGTCTTATACTAATTCTGTATTTGAGCCAAAAATTAAAAAACCAAGAAAAAAATTAAATTTACCAATAAAAGGATTAGGGTATTCGGAATGATTAGAATAGCAGAAGTAAAAAAGTTAGAATTTGTTGGCGAACTTGGTAGAATAAGAGTGCAATTTAAAGACACTGTTTCTAGTGATCCCGCGTCTACTGATGTTGAAAGTGGAGTTTTAATTTTGCCAACTGGCGATAATGTTTGCCCTTCTGTTGGTGATTCTTGTTATGTTTTATCCGTTGGCGATGAATACGGCATGAATTATGTAATACCTTACGATGTTGACAGCGCGCCTAAAATTCTTGAAGGTGAAAAAATTATTTACGGCAAAAAACAAAATCAAATTTATTTTAGACAAGATGGATCAATAAGTATTACAACTGCCGATAACAAACAAATTGATATTACTGCACAAGGTGGAGTTAATATTATTGGAAATGTTAATATTACTGGAAATCTTAATGTAAGTGGAACTTCTAATTTACAAGGAGCTACAACTATTGAAACTAAGCCATTTATTAGCCATACACATAGCGGAGTTACTGTTGGGGCTGGAAATACTGGAGCAGTAGTCTAATAGTTAAGCCACCATAGGGAAACCCGCCCAAACTTAACTACTAGACCAATAAAAAATTTATAAATAATATTGTTTATGTCAATAAAAGATTTAAAACTACATAAAAATTCTGATGGAATATTTGATATTTCTTTTGAGAATGGAGACTTTGCCTTAACTGGCGGTCTTGAAACTTCTTTTATGATGACAATTTATTGCCAAAAAAGAGAGGATTCAATCGAAGATCCACGCTCTCGCGGAGGTTGGATTGGCAATGAGTTAAACGAAGACGGATTTGAACAAGGTTCTTTAGTTTGGACACTTTATCAAGAAAAATTAGATGATGACACTGTTAATATTTGCCAGAATTATCTAGAAGATGCTTTTCAATGGTATATTGACAGAGGAATAGCAAAAGAAATCAACATTACTGTTGAAAAAGATGTTGACTTACAGAAATTAAATGCAACAATTACTGCAATAAGAAATGATAATACTGAATTTGTGCAGTATTATGATTTATGGATAAACACAATTAATGCAAGCTAACACCACGGCTAATGACATTAAACCTACCCTCTAATATAAAAGAGGTATATAATAGGATTGTTTCAGATGTAACCGCGCAGTTGCCAGACAGCGGGGCGTTTTTGCCTGCCTCTTATTTAAAATCATTAATCAAAGGTTTAGCTTATAGAATTTATGACAATTATCAGAAGATTCTGATAATGATTAATCAATTTTTTGTAAATACTGCAACTGGCATTTATTTAGAAAGATGGGGCAATACTTACGGCGTTACAAGAACTGTTGCCACTTCCGCAACTGGAAATATTGTTTTTTCAGGAACTGCCGCAACTTCTATTCCTTCTGGCACAAGCCTGCAAAGTGCTTCTGGCATAACTTACCAAACAAAATCTAGCACCACTATTTCATTAAACAGCGTTTCAGTTTCTTCGATGTCAAGAACTGGAACTTTGGTAACTGTTAATTTTACTGCTGAACATAATTTGGCAAGTGGAATTACTGCAACAATAACTGGCGCAACTCCAACTGATTTTAATGCTTCAAATGTTATTATCACAGTAACTTCTCCCACTCAAATTCAATTTACGCAAGCTGGAACTGCTGGAAGTGCAAGTGGTACGATTATTGCACAATGGACAACTGCAAATGTAGCTGTAACTGCAAGCTCTCAAGGACAAAATACCAATATTACTTCTGGTGGAATTTTAACATTAGGAAGCCCAATTGCTGGCGTTAATAATAATGTTTTTGTTGCTTTTGGTGAATTATCTGGTGGCACTGATGTTGAGGAAGATGCTTCTTACCGATCAAGAGTTTTGTTTAGAATACAATTTCCTTTTTCGTTTTTTAATGTAAATGCGTTAATCAACCAAGCAAAATTAATTGCTGGCGTAACTAGAGTTTGGATATTCTCACCAAGCACAACCTCAGCTTCAATTTCTATTTCAAATCTTGTAAGAGCTGGACAAATTGCAACTGCCACTTCACCTGCTCACGGGTTAATAAGTGGCTCTTATGTTACTGTAAATGGCGCAGTTCAAAACGAATATAATATTGTTCAAAAAAGAGTTATTGTAATTGATGCAAATACTTTTGCTTTTCCTGTAAGTGGAAGCCCTACTACTCCCGCAACTGGCACTATTTCCGCCTCTTATTCTTACGTTGAAGAAGGGCAAGTTAGAATTGGTTTTACTAGAGATAGCGATAATTCAATTATTCCAAGCTCAACTGAAGTGAATATTGTAAAAAATAAAATCTTAGAAATTAAACCAGCTAATATGAATGATGATGATATTATTGTTTTTTCTCCAACTGCTGTATCTATTCCAGTCACTTTCTCAAGTTTGAGTCCTAACACAACTGCAATGCGGACAGCTATTACAAACTCTTTAACGGACTTCTTTAAGCTATCAAACAACATTGGTCAAAATGTTAAATTAGCTGATATTAACGCAGTTATTAAACAAACCATAGACTCAAGTGGAAGTGTGCCAATTTATACTTTATCCGCGCCAAGTGCGGATACAACAATTGGTTTAAATCAAATTGGAACATTGGGGGTGATTACTTTTGTCTAATTTTCAAGCTCACACATTAGAACAGCACCAACAAGCAATTAGCCAATACATGCCTAACGATAGGCTATTTCAAGCTAAGAATGTCAAAGGAACTAACCTTTACAAGTTATTCTTAGGATTAGGCGGCGAGTTCACAAGAGTTGATGAAATATTTGAAAATGTTTGGAGTAATACCAATATTTTAACCACAAACGATTTAGAATATATTGCTAGATGGGAAGGTGCGGTTGGAATACCTGATGCTTGCTTTACGCAAACAACTTCACTTTCTTTAGAGAAAAGAAGAGAACAGGTTTTAGTTAAACTGACTTCTTTAGGAGTTTTAACAGAACAAGATTTTATTGATTTGGCGGCTATTTTTGGATATACGATTGAAGTAAGTAATGGAATAAAATATGGAACTTTTCCACTAACTCTTCCATTTACACTTTTTGCTAATCCTAAACAAGCAAGATTTACAATGTTTGTAAATATGCCAACAAGTCTAGCTCCGACATCAGTTTTTCCTTTAACACTTCCTTTCACTTTAAGTAGTGGTGGCGGGTCAATTATTGAATGTTTATTCAACAAGTTAAAACCAGCTAATACATCAATTGTTTTTAATTATATTTTATAGAAAATGGACGTAGTATCAAAGATAAATGGAAACACAGTATCGGCAACAGAGTTTAATCAAATTGCAACAGAGTTAGAAGCGTTACAAACTTCATCTGGTCAAACTTCATCTGATGCAATTTTAAATCAAATTTCAATTGCAACATCAAGATATGCCGCAAATAACTTCTACATAGACAGCGGAACGGCTAATGCTTATCTTTTAAGCCTTGCATCTTCGATGACTAACCCAGTTAGCGCAACTGTTGGTTACTTCGTTGGAATGACAATTCGCTTTAGAGCTGGAAATGGAAACACTGGTGGAGCGGCAACAGTGAATGTAAACGGAGCTGGAGTAAAAAGTCTTAAAAAAGAAGATGGCACAACTGATCCAATTGATGGCGATATTTCAACAACTAGAGATTCTACTTTTAGATATAATGGAACTTGTTTTGTTTCAACTACAGACACAAGATTGCCAACAGTAACTATTATAACTTCTGGTTCATCAATCTATAGCACTCCCACAAACGTTGTAAGACTTTCAATTGATGCAAGTGCTGCTGGTGGCGGTGGAGGCGGCGGCGGATCAACAGGCGGTTCTTCTGGCGGCACAGGCGGCAATACTACTTTTGGAAGTATTATTAGTTGTGTGGGTGGTTCAGGAGGTGCAAATGGGGCTGCGGCTGGTCTTGGTGGTGCAGGTGGAAGTGCTACATTAACTGGCGTTTCGGGACAAACTATTAGAGGTGGTGGTGGTGTTGGTGGCGTGTCTTCTGCTGTAAATGCTAACGGTGTTTGTGGTGCAGGTGGAGTTAATATTTTTGGAGGTTCTGGCGCTGGGTCGAGTGGAACTTTAACTGCGACTGCGGCACAGACTAATTCTGGTGCAGGTGGTGGTGGTGGTGGTGCCAATAATAATAATAACTCTGGCGGCGGCGGCGGAGCAGGTGGAGCTGTAAGAAATGTGGTTGTTAATAATCCAGGAGCTAGTTATTCCTATTCTGTAGGCGCGGCTGGTGCTGCTGGAACGGCTGGAACTACTGGCGGAGCTGGTGGGGCTGGTGGATCAGGCGTGATATATATAACAGAATTTTATTATTAGGTTTTTATGGAAATTACAAAAGTTTTAAAAGTTGAAAATGGTTTTAAAGTTAATGATCAATTTTTTGTTCCTGAAAATTCAGATAATGAGGATTACAAAGATATTTTAGTTTGGGTTGCTGCTGGTGGTCAAATTGAACCTGAATTTACTTCTGAGCAATTGTTAGATAATTTACGAGCTAAAAAAATAGCTCAATTAAAAACCAATCGCAATGAAGCTTTAGGGAAACCTTACGCCGCTTGCAAAGCTTACGAATGGGATAAACCCGAAATCGAAGAAAACGAAATTTATTTTGAATTTAGTGTTGAAGCTACTGGCATTCAATTAACCGAGCCTAACACGATTATCTTTGGCGCATCACTTGGCAGCATTATAAAATATAGCTGCATAATTATCGAAGGTGAAAATAGGCGGGAGGGTTACATCATTTTGAATCAAGCAGTTGCTCAAAATATTTCCGCCCATCTTGCAGATCGCGGCACGCAATATGTCGCTTACGCAAACGAGAAAGAAGCTGAAATAAACGCTTGCACAACTTTAGAACAAGTAAACGCCATTAACATTAACTTTGAATAATATGTTTTTTGAGGAAGCTAAATTAGAAAAATTAGCACAATTAAAAACAAATTTAAATAGCGAAATGGAGCTTGTGAGCCCAAGAAAAGGTTCGTTTGATAGCTACATGATTAATGGTGTTTTTCGCACTTTTAAAGTAAAAATTTCTGATTTGCCAACTTTGACTTCTCGTGTTGACAGATTAAGAAAAGCAGCAATTGGCACTACTGCGCAATGGACAGACGTTGAAGGGAATAGACTAGATTTAAATTTAGAGCAATTTGAATGTTTAAGAAACCACTTAGACGTTAGAGACCAAACTTTGCACACAATTTATCAAGACATAAAAAGTCAAATTAAAGCTTGTAAAACTTTAGAAGAACTTGAAGCAATTGATATTAATTTTGTTTAAAATATGACAGCAGGAATTTTTAATATTGATTGTGAAATTGGCGCAACTTTTGACCAGCTTTTGACATGCAAAGATAGCAGCGGAAATTTAATTAATTTTACTGGCTATACTGCCAAGCTAGAAGTCCGCGTTAACAAATCAGACGCACCAGCTATTTTAACGCTTACAAGCAATGTAAATGGTGGTATAACTCTTGGTGGAGCTTTAGGCACAATTGCAATTCACATCAAAAACACTCAAACAGCCGCCTTACCCGCTGGCGTTTATTATTATGATTTGCTCACAAGCGTTTTTAATTCTACATTAAATGAAACCATCACAACTAGATTAGTGGAAGGTACATTCTCAGCAATTGAAGGAGTTACTCGATGACTGAAGTTATTTCTGATTCTGAAAACACAATTATCGAAGTTGAAATTGACAAAATCAATGTTGAGATTTTAGAAAATAACATCGATTTAAACATACAGATCAATAAAAACATTGTCGAAATTGTTAATCAAACCAATGAAGTAATCGTAAATCTCGAAGGCATCCAAGGCGCAACTGGTGCTTCAAATATTCTTGGAAAATCTCCCAACTTTACTTACAATCAAGACAAGACACTTGCGGGCATGACTTACGCCAGCAATAACGCTTCCAAAGCTTTTACTTACCAAAGCGGGCGTTTAAAATATGTCAACTCTACACTTAATGGCACTACTTTCCGCAAAGAATTTATTTATAACCAAGATAGCTCTTTAAATCGAATTGAAGAGGTGCAAATTTAATGGCATTTGCACTTGGCACAACATCAGGCGCAGGAACAATCACTATCGCAGCTGGTAGCACAGTAGTTACAGGTGTTGGTACTAATTTCCAAGCTGCAAACGTAGGTGCAATCCTAGTTGTAGGCTCACAGTGGGGCGTTATCGCCTCAAGAGCAAGTACAACTAGTGTCACTCTTGATAGAGCTTTTGCTACTGCTGTAACGGGTTCTGCTTACACAATATCAGCAAACATTCCAGTTATTACTCAGACAGGCACGGATACTAGTTTGACCAATTTAACAGGCATTCCGGGCGTGACGACAAGCCCTTCAATAAGCGGAACTATTTGGACAATTACCAGCGCATCACTTGTTGTTACTGGTGCTTTAACAATCAATAGGCTATTTAATAGACTTAGGTTTTTAAACTCCAACTCACTGCTTACCGCTTCAACAACACAGTCAGTTTTTTCAATTAGCGGCACGTTTAATAATTCTATTGCTCAAACAACTGGCGGTTATTCTTTCCACTCTCCAAACTATTCAATTTTATTTGAAGGCGCACCAACGGGCAGTTCAAGTGTCGGCAACTTAATTGGTACAACCGCTGCCTCTATTTCAGTTTTTGAAGGAAATATTGAATTTAACTTAGCTGTAGGCACTTCTCCTCTTACTTTTATTTTAGAGGGTAATACAACAGTTCAATATGGAGCGTTTATTAACGCAAGTGTAACGGGACAAAACGTACAATTTACAACGCAATTAGATGCTTCAACACTTACAATAAATAACTGGGCTGGATATGGGTGTGGATTGCGGGTATTGGGTAACACAACAAACATTAATAACTACATTAGCGTAGGTGCTGCAGGTGCAGTTAATAACGCTTCTGGTAACGCAGTTAACAACCCAATTTATGTTGGACTACAAGACTTTGGTAATGCCCCTGCATTTAGAACGGTAAATAACAGTTTAAAGTATTTTCAATTACTAAATTTTGTTTCTAACAAAAGTTCCGCGGCCCTTGCAACAAACAACATTGGTACTTCTTCTTTAAATTCGCAAATTTTACTAACAAACTCATTAGTTGTTACAGCGCAAGATTCTGTTGGTGTTGTGCAAGACATGAAGCTGTGGGCAAAAGACTCAAACAACGGAAGTCGTTGTTCTGCAAACTACGGAGCTGGTTTAGGGTTTGAAATTGCTACAACTGGTGATTTAACTTACACAGGAACTACTAGCGCTTCAGGTACTTTTACTTTCCCCTCAATTATTTCTGCTATTTTTTGGCAACCGACCAATGGAACTAGCTCCACTTTAACTACAGATTGGCGTGGTAACGGAGGCGCAACAAGCCAAAATTTAGTGTTTTACTCTTGTTCTTATAAACACAATCTTGCACAACAAACCCCCGACTTGTATGCCTTTAACAGCACAACAGGTTTATACAATACGATTGCAGCCAAAAACGCCATTTATCTTTTGTTAACAGATACAGCCATAACTCAAACTACAATGGCAACTGTAGCGGCTTATACCACACTGGATACAGCACAGCAGTTTTACGATTATGCTAAATATTATTTGTGGACAAACTTTGTAGGACAAACAGCAACATACGTCACTCGTGCAATCAATACAATTAATGCTGGCTCATACAATGTCATTATTGATGCAACGGCAGTAACACCTTTTGTTTTCGCTGGCTCGACAATTACAGCTAAGTCATCTACTTTTACAGGAAGTTTGACAACATCTGGTGCAGTTACCCTCGCCAATGGTGCAGTGTTTTCAAACAATACAGTAACAGCAAACGTAGCACAAGCAACACCTACAAACTTAACTGACGTAACAATTAACGGCAATCTGACTTACAACACCAATAGTCCGATTACAGTTACATTTACAAACTGCGCAATCTCAGGCACAATAAGCAACAGTGGTACTGGCGCAGTCACGATTAGCACTAACAACAGCACAATTGGTACTACAGGCACAAATGTAACTAAACGGATTGTTAGCTCGTTGACCATCAATGGTTTGACCGCTGGCTCGCAAATTTACATTGCCAATGGTGCAGGCACACAAGTTGCTTATGTTGCTTCTAGTGGAACAAGTTATACAGTAGACACAACAGGATTTACTGGAACTTGGTCTTGGAAAGTAACAAATTACGGGTATACAGCCCAAACGGGAACACACTCCCCAGCCGTTGCTAGTACAACAGTTACTGTAACACTTGTTGCTGATGCGTTCATAACACAGCCTACAAAAGCAACTGTAGCAGCCTACACCGTATTGGGCAACCTTGATAGACTATATGATTACGCAGCGTATTATGAAACAACTAACTCTGGAATAATCTATTCAAGAGTGGTTACAAAAGCAGGTACTGCAGCGTCCATTGGTTCTTACAATGCAACATTAAATAGCACTGGCTCTGTTTGGACATTTAATGGTAGTGCACTATCAATTAATATAGCGGGTTCGCTTGCGGCGGGAACAACAATTACAGGCGCACTATTTACTTCTGGCGTGGTTACTCTATCTGGCGCAATTGCTAATACAGCACTTACTGCAAATGTATTACAGTTAACGCCTACTAATTTAACTAGCGTCACAATTGTCGGTAATTTAACTTATAACACCAATACGATAACCACCGTTACATTTAATAGTGCTTCAATATCTGGAACATTAAGCAACAGCGGAACAGCAATAGTGACAATTAGTGCAAATAACAGTAACATCGCTACAGTAGGCACAAGAATTACTACTCGTCCAGTTACAGCGATAACGCTAAATAATTTAACTGCTGGCTCGCAAATTTACATTACCAATGGTGCAGGCACGCAAGTTGCTTATGTTGCATCGAGCGACACAAGTTACACGCTAGATACTACGGGACAAACAGGAACTTGGTCTTGGAAAGTTGCGCGTTATGGATTTACGGCGCAGACAGGCACTCACAGCCCCGCTGTAGCGTCAACAACCGTAACCGTTACCTTAGTGGCAGACGCATTTATTACGCAGGCTACAAAGGCGACAGTTGCGGCGTACACGGTGCTAGATAACAACGATAAACTCTACGACTATTCGGCTTATTACGAAACAACCAACGCGGGCATTGCCTATGCGCGGGTGATCACCAAGGCGGGCACATCACCTTCGGCGGGCAGCTATCCAGTCACAATCAACGACACCGCCGACTTGTTCGTGTTTGACGGCAGCAGCCTTTCAATCTGGACAAACTACACCCTCAGCCCTGGCACAACGATCACTGGTCCGCTGTTCACCTCTGATGTGGTTACTATCCCCACAGGCTTTAACAACGCCTCCATCACAGCAAATGTATCGCAGCTTGTTCCGTCTGATATGTCGGATGTGACGATCACTGGCAACCTGACCTACAACGAAAGCGCGCCGTTCCTCTTTTCCCTCACTATGACCAATTGTGTAATCACTGGCACAGTTTCCAACAGCGGCACCGCAGACGTATTGATTACCAAAGTAAACACCACACTTGGAACATTGGGCGCACGGGTAACGGCGCAGCAATTTGCCACAATTTCAGCACCGAATCTTTTAAGTGGCTCAAGGGTTCGTATTTACAACGTAACTAATTTAGTCGAGATTTACAATGACGTTTTGACCAGTGCAGGATTTAGTCAAGCCTTTATTTTTACGGGCAACAAAACAGTAAAACTAACCGCAACTTACCAGAATGGCACAAACGCAAAATTGGCGGTAGAAGCTACTGGCGTTCTTACTGCTGGGGGTCTGCAATTTTTAAACTTGCAAGAAGATGATGCAATTTATAACGGCTATGCAATTGACGGCTCTACAGTTACTAAATTTGAAGCCGATTACGCAAACGACCAAATTGACCTAAAAATTGGAACTAATTTTTTTGTTAGCGAGCTTTACGCTTGGTGGGTATATAACCTTACGACTCCTGACGGCATTCGTGACTTTGTAGGCGGCATAACAGCAGAAGATGCGTCCAACTTAAGAATTAACGCAAATTTTGTTTCAATAAAATTAGACAATATTACACCAACAATTGTGAGACAACTTGACAACATTCGAATTTATCGCTCTGACTCTGCTTATCCAGTAGCGGATCCTACATCTGGCGGCGGCGGTATGGATGTCAATTGGCAGGAGAAAGTTTATATCGCAACACTTGACAGCAACGGGATTGCTGCAATTTTAAGAAATACCAATTTAATACCGGGGCTATTCTAATGGATATTACAACTCTTTATGAAATTATTGGCATTTTGTCTATAATTTTTGCCGCCGCAAATTTTGTCATAATCTCTATTGCCAAAACTTTTTGGAAGCTAACTTTTGAAACTGAGAAACAAGAAAATGAAAAAAAGTTTGAAAAAATTGAAATTGATATAAAGAAACTTCAAAAAGCAGAAGAAAGCAATTCGCATTATCGCCACAATTTTAATTCAGTTACCAAAAGCTTAGAAGTCTTAATTTCGTCAGAAATAAAACATTTAGGCGAAAAAATAACAATTCAAATTGAAAATATTTTGGACAAAATCAATGAAAAAAAGTAATTTAGAAGCTCTAAAAGTTGTTTTAAAATATTTAGACAAACATAAAGTTCAGGCTCGAATTTTAATTGCGGCTGTTTGTTTTTATGTAGTTGCAAAAAGTTGTTCAAATGAACTTGCAATTTTAATTGAGGCTTTTAAATGAAAAAGCGCATGCTAGAGTTCTTACAAGATGCTGACAAGCAGCTATCAAGCAAAAGATTAGCTGGATTAAGTGCTGCTTTAACATTTATTTTGCTTGCAATTTCAGGCGGCGTGGTAATGTTAGCTAGTGGAAATTATCAAGATTTTATTCGGCTTTTAGATTCTGTCGGAGTTTTTTCAATGACAATTTTAGGCGTTGGAATTTTTGAATATAAATATAAAAATAAAACATGATAAACCAAATCCTAGCAATTCTTAGTGCCATTTTAGCCGCTTTGACTTACGGCTTCTTAAAAGGTAAAAAATCAATTGAAATTTTAGAAAATGAAAATGCAGCTAAACAAGTTCAAGAAAAAAACAAATATGTTGATGATGCTCGCAAGCTTACTGATGCTGGGCGTGATAAGCTCGTGCAAAAATACACAAAAAAGCGAGCCAAGTAAGGATTTGTGTTACGGCGCGCATTTAGAATATTTTTACGAGTCGATTGAATATTCTATTGCCGAGAAAGAAGCAAAGATTGCCAACAATGAATTTGCTTGCGATCATTGTATTGATAACCTTATTCATGAAGAGCAAACTTATTGCGTAGATTAAATGGACAAAAGACTAGAAAAAACTTGCCAATATTTAATTACTAAAGCATACCCTTCTTACAACAAAGACACTTGCGGTTATTGCGCCGCTGCTGTTAAAAGTGCTTGCGATTTTGGCTTTGAAACTCATGTGCAGAAATTTTCTGCTGCTAAAAATTGCGCTCCTGCTTATGAAGCCTTGGGTTTTAAAAAAGTGTTTAGTTTTCCTGAGCAAAAAAAAGAAGATTATAAATCCGAATTAGGAGATATTGCTATTATCCAATATGAACCTTATGGACACATTTGCGTAAAAACTGAAAAAGGTTGGATTTCTGATTTTGTTCAACGCGACATGTACGGCGGAAAGATTCGTGATAAAAACCCTCCTTTTGCTATTTATCGTCTTAAACCAGATAAACTTTAGACATACTTTAGATAAACTTTAGATAAACTTTTTTAAAAAAAGTGTTTGACATACAAAAAAACATTTTTATGTTGTGCTGTGTTAGCTGTTTATGCTAACAATTAACTATTAATTAAATTTATATTTAAAATGAGTAACTTAGAATTAAACAAAGGCGACAATTTTATTTTCGGTGTTGACGTATCAGGTTCAATGCAAACAAACGATTGTCCAAATGGATTATCTCGTATTGAATTTTTGAAAGAAAAAACTATTCAATTTGCAAATGAAGCTTCAAAATATGATGAAGACGGAATTGATGTTTTGGCTTTCGGACATCAAATTACTTCTTATCGTGGAATTACCGCACAAAAAGCAAGTGAAGTTATTGGCAGCTTTAAAGCGAATGAAATGTCAACTAATACCGCAGAACTTATTAAGCAAGCTTATCTTCTTCACAAAACTAGTGGAAAAGATGGTAGTAGAAAAGAACAAACGGTTCTTTTTGTTGCTACTGATGGCGAACCTAATGACCAAGAAGCTGTAAAAAAAGCAATCATCGACATTACTCATGATGTATTAGATGAACGCGAATTTAATATCAGCTTTTTAACTGTTGGAAATATCTCACCTGCTTTAAAAGCATTTTTAACTTCTTTGGATGATGATCTAAAAGGAGCTAAATATGATATTGTTGACGTTAAAACTCTTGAAGAAGTAGATTTTATTTCTGCTTTTGCTGGCGCATTAAATGATTAATTATTAATTTTAGACAAGGGCGTAAAAGTCCTTGTCTTTTTTTTGAGGATAAAATGCAAAATATTATAAAATTTCTGATTAAGCAATTGGATAAAAATACTGCTTGGATCGGATTAATTGGATTATTTTTTCAATTAATCAGTTGGCATAGTGGATTATTTTTCTTATTTGTTGCTTTGATTTTTTCGCCAGAAGCTTCTTTTAGTGAAAAATTTAAGCTGTGGACAGATAAAATTAAAAAAACACAAGGAAAAAAATGATTTATTTTTTGTCACTTTTAGCGATTATTTTAGCTTTTTTTGTAGGCGGATTAAAAGCTTTGTTTTTAGTTACTATATTAGGTATTCTTGAAGTGTCCTTATCATTTGATAACGCCGTAGTAAATGCCTCTATTTTAAAAAATATGTCGCAAAAATGGCAAAAAAGATTTCTAACATGGGGAATATTAATTGCAGTTTTTGGAATGCGTTTAATATTTCCAATTGCAATAGTTTCTTTTGCTGGAAATATTAACTTTTTAGAAGTTATAAATATTGCCATTAATTTCCCAGATGAATATAAAAACAACTTAGTTGCCGCGCATAACAAGATCGCTTCTTTTGGTGGAATTTTTTTATTGATGGTTTTCTTAAAATTTATTTTTAATATAGAAAAACAAGTTTTTTGGATTTTTGGAGAAAAATATCTTTCAAAGATTAATTTTTGGATCGGAAGTTTTTTAACATTAATTGTAGTTTTTGCATTTCTTCCGCTTTCAATAATTTCTGCAATTTTAGGAATTGTTACTTTTGTTTTAATAAAAAAAATTGCTGATTATTTTGGTAAAAACTCAAAATCAATAGAAGCCATAGGATTTGCTTCTTTTATGTATTTGGAAGTGCTAGATGCTTCTTTTTCTTTGGATGGTGTTATAGGTGCTTTTGCTATCAGTAATGATATTTTTATTATTATGTTAGGGCTTGGAATTGGTGCTATGTTTATAAGAACTTTGACAATTAAATTAGTTCAAAACAAAACATTACAAAATTATATTTATTTAGAATCTGGTGCTTTCTTTGGCATCGGATCACTTGCAATAATAATGTTATTAAACACTAAATTTCATGTTTCTGAAATAGTTGCGGGCTTAATAGGGGCGACATTTATTATAATTTCAACCATACACTCAAAATGCAAAAAACTTTAGGAGAAATCATTAGGGAAAATAGGCTAAATAGAAAAATTGGAATTAGGCAACTAGCTAAAACAATTTCAGTTTCTCCTAGCCTTATTTGTTTAATCGAAAAAAAAAGTCAAAGTTCAATTGGTTACGAAAAAATGAAAATGCTTTGTGATATTTTAGAATTAGATTTAGATGAAATTTTGGCTTTATCTGGTAAAATAGCTAAAGATGTAAAAGAAATAATTTTACAACAGCCAAGTATTAATTCCAATAAAATACGACAATTCGACACCTTTACCTAGTTTTTTATTGCCATTGTTTTTGATCGAAAATACTTTGTTTCATAAATTTAAAAACGGCGAAATAATAAAATACTAAATAACAATTAAAACAGGGGCAAAAATGGAAAACTTAAAAATTGAGACAGTCAAAGAATTTCACAAAAACGGCGAACTTGCTTATTCAGACGACCGCGTATATTTTGACAACGTCGACAATTTGACACAAGAGCAGCAAAATCTTGCTATAATCAAAGAAGATAAAAGCGGCTTTTATCGCGTCGGAATAACTCAAAAATTTTTTGATAACAATCAATTAGATTGGAAAATCGACAGAAATCAAAAAACTTAGGCAAAATTATGCGCGAAGAAAATTTAAAATCCCAAAAAATAAACGAAATTATGAACACAAATCTTGAGACAATCCAGTATTCGGTAGTTTTTGTCTCCGATATTTTTCCTACTGAAGGTTTAAAAGGCGGCGAGATCATTCAAATCAATCCACAGGACGACATTTTCAAAGAGATTGGTGCAGGACTTCTGAAGCTTTTATTTAAAGCGTGTGGCGAGAGTGAAGTTGAAATATCCGATGAAACTCCAGAGCCAAAAGATCAAAGCATGATTAAAGAATTTAAGACTAATAACGGTTTTAAATTCACTTATGAAATGCCTTACAAGCTGACAATTCAATACACAAAAAGTAAGGGAACTCTTACAGACCCAGAAAATTACATAAAAAATCTGGCTAACGAGCTGATCGTGACGCTTGGCAAAAAAACCAAAATTCAGAAAATAGGCATAAATTACGAAATATTTTTTCCACTGAGTTCCCCTCAAGAAAAAATCAAAAATGAAGTAATAAAACAGCACATTACCGACAACGATTTAGAAAGCGGATTTTTGAAATTGAGTTATAAAACCAATGCTTATGCTTACACGAAACTATATCTAAGCCTCACCACAGCTAAACATGACAATAAAGAAGGCTTATATTTTCAGGCAAATTTTGACTGCACTAAAAAAGGAGAGAATCAGGTTGCCGACATCTTGTCGAAGGACAATTTGTGGCTAAAACTAGCGGCAGAAAAAATCGAAAAATTATTAAATCTTTCTGATGCCAGTAAATAAAAAACCTACAAAAAAACTTACTGCAAAAGCCAGTAAAACTGAAGCTCCTCCTAGTGACGAGATTGTTTTAGATGATGCTGAATTGGCAAAAGATGATGCCGCGCAGCAACCACCTATTTCTCAATCTCAGCAACCTTCGTCAAGCGGTTCTTTTGAAGATCGGTTAAAAGATTTAGAAAAAGATGCTAAGTATGTTAAGAAATCAGATTTTTGGAAAACGGCTATCGGAATCGGGGTTAGCATTACAGGATTATTATTTCTTGGATACTGCAATATCAGCACCAAAATTGATGCACTAAATGATAAAATTATTGGCGTGGATAAGAGGGTAATGTTGATAGAACACGACTCAATTAAGCAGAATAAGAAGCCTACAAAATAGCCTGCGCCAGTACCAAATCAAACATTCCTTTGTTCTTTCTGTTGTTATACCTGAACGCAAATTCATTCACATAAAGCTGCAAATGCTTCTTGCTGACATGGTGATAAATCCCATAAACGCCACGCTTCAAAGTTGACCAGAAGCCTTCAATTGAATTTGTGTGAGCGTCAGAACCTTTCTTAAATTCACCTTTTGAGTGATTAACAACTTGGTGCTGAAACTGACTGTAAAGCCAGTAATAAGCCTTATGTTCGTCAGTCATTATCTTGCTGCCTTTCTTCGCATTCTCGTGAATTTTAGCCATGATTGTATCGCGCTTTGCATCATCTAAAACAAAGGCTCTAACTTCTTTGTCTCTTTCAAGCATTCCAAGCACAATCATTTTTTCAAATATTCCTTTAGCAGCCACTCTTTCGCTCATGTGCTTATTTTCTGCTTTGCCGCCTAAGTAAGTTTCATCAATTTCAATGATGGTGTTCATAAAATCATCATCGTCATTGTCGTCTTGCTTCTTCTTTGTTTTCTTGTTGCCCATTGCAATTCTGATCTGGCGAAGCATACGCCAAGCGGTTTTGTAAGTAACGCCAATTTCACGCTGTAGTTGAAGTGCGCTAATTCCTTTCTTTCCGTTTAAGAAAAGATGAATTGCATAAAACCATTTTTTTAGATCGGTTGAGGATTTCTCGAAGATTGTTCCCGCGAAAACAGAAAAAGAATTGCCACAACTTTTGCATTCAAACATCTTTGGCAAATCTAATCTTTGATAAATTTGTGATTCATCACCGCCGCAGTGATTACAGGTTAAACCGTCTGAATATCTAACCTTAACGAAGTAAGCGATAATCTTTGGTTCGCTTGGGAATTTCTTTTTAAATTCTTGAAAGTTCATAAATAAGCCTGTGAATAGGGTTTAAATCAATAAACACATACTCTAAAGACTTATTTTTTGTGTGTCAAGGGATAATTACCGAAAATTTTCGCGCATTATTTAGTCTATGAGGGGATAATTGCCCAATATTCCAGAGTTTCGTCTACTGCCCCTTCGTCACGATATTGATACAAATTCATAAACAATAATACCCCAGCCCAAAAAATGTCGCGAAAAACACACTTTCGCAAAGTAAAATAAAAAATAAAATAAAGATTGTTTTGGGGTTATTGTTGGTGATGGTGAATAAGTTTTTGTTATTTGTCATGCTGTCCCTTTTTTTAGTTATTAAGAAATAATTGTTGGCTTTTCTGAACCGCAAAATTTTAATTTTGAGTTGTCTGAAAATGTGAATATAGTTGTTTCATTATTCCAATTCTGATCTGTGTCGCTAGCGTATTCTTCAGCTACTTTCATTGCTTCGATTGCGTTTGGAGTTTGATCTAAAATTTCTTCTGCGATATTTTTGTATTTTGTATTTAGAATGATTGTCATATTTTTTACTTTAGTTAATTATTATCTCGAAACGTTTTTCATTTCGATGAACGTATAATAAACGTGATTAAATTATGTTGCAAGTATTATTTAAAGTATTTTTTAAAGTATTTAAAAAAAGAATTGAATCAAGAGAGAGTAAGACGCAAGCGATAAAAGAATTGCAAGCGCATTAATTCAGCGTTTTGAATAACTTTTACACCCGCAATTGTCATTTCTTTTGTTTCTTGCTGCCCTTGGCTTTGTAGTTGCTTAATTCTTGCTTCTGCGGCTTTGATTGCTGCGTTGTTGTTTGTTAAATTAAAGGTTGCAAAACCTAACCGCCCGCAAGAATCACCTTTCAAAAGTTCTTCCGCTCCTTCTTTGCTTCCTAAAATTTCCGCCAGTCTTTCGATTTTTTCGCCGCTTTTATCTTTCACTATTTTATTGCATGCTTTCATCTGCTCTTGCGCTTTTTCAAGCTTTGCCAGTTTTTCTTTCAACTTGTCAATCGCGTTTTCATCGTCCGATCTAATAGTATCAGACGCGTATTTTTCAGGATTATTTTGCTTGTCAATTGCTTTTCTTACCCTTTCAATATACGCCAGCAACTCATCGCTTACCCTTCTTTCTCTTTCGTTTGCCCTTCTATTTTTTTCAACATTAAATCTTGCTGGCCCGGTAATCATTGTTGAGCTGCATCAACTGCATGAGCTTTATGGCAAAAAAGAAAAAATAGTGTTAAAGCAATTGATAGTTTTTTCATAATTTTTTTAGTTAGTTTTTAATAGCTATTAACTTATAGTGAACAAAACTAACTTACAACAACTATTTTATTTGAGAATTTATGGCTTGTCTTATGTTGTTCATAATGTTGCCGCGACTTTGTGTAATTGGGCGGATAAGATTATTTCTTGGGGCAGAATAAGAGTTTTCTGAATTTGTACCACCTTTTTCTTGAATTGCTGCGTAAGGTGTATTTGCTGATATTTCTAATCTATTAGTTCCAAGTGTTTTTCCTTTTACACTTTTTGCTAATTCTCCAGACAAGACGGCAGAGCTTTCAAATCCACTATCGTTTGAGGCGTGATGGTTTATATATCTTCTTCTTTTCTTTACAATTATTGGGTAAATTTTGCCTGTTTTAGGCTTATTCATCTCATCTTTAATAAGTCCGCCTGTTGTAGTTCCTGCGCTACCTGCAATTTCTATTGAGCTATTTTGCAAGCCCTTTCTAATTCCTTGCTGAATTATCTTGTCAAGATTAAAAATTGATTTTGGAATTTTAGATTTAACATTCATATTTTAGTATTTGTTAAAGCCGAACTACCTCTAATTGAGCATTTAAGAAGCGTCAATTCACTTCTTCCTTCGTAGTCAGGAATTACTTCAACAATTTCATATCTATTGCCAGCATACTCTAAAATGTGAATTTTTGAGGCAGTAATTACGCCGTAACGAATAAAGAAATGATCGGTAATTTTACCAATCGTATTTACGCCATCAAATATTTCTTCGCCACTTACACTTTTTTGCAAAGCCCAAGTTTCGACAATCAAAGTAAGATTTAGTTTGGGATCAACTGCCGTGGTGCTTGTAGCTTGCTTTGTTTTTTTATAAATAGAAACATAGGCTCGCATATCGCCTATGCAAGCTTTTGCTGGTCTTGGTTTAATTCTTGCACAACTTGCCATTAGAAATCTACAATTTTAAATTGGCTGAATAAATCCATTGCTGCTTGCATATCTTTTGAACTTGCACAATCGCCTCTATTTTCATAAAGGTAAGCAATAAATTGGAAAAGAGCTTGTTTTATATCTTCTGGCACATTTGCGTTAGAAGAGCCATAGCCAGCAACAAAATTAATTACAACCGCTTGTTTTCTAATGTCAACATTAGATGGAAATTCTTTACCATCAACAAGGTAAATTGCAGAATAATCAGGTAAATCAGTAATGTAGTAATTAACAGCATTCCAAGTTGTCAAAACTCCATCAAGGTAATATTGAATTGAAGTGATTGATTGTAGCTTGGATTTTCTTAAAAGAATTCCGTTGTCATTATATTTAAGAGCTAAAGAGCTTACGCCTGTGTAATAATTAAGCCCATTAACGCAAGGAAAAGCGTCTAGGTAAGTTTTGTAAGTCTTATTGATTAAATCTCTTCCTGTTATTTTTTCAAATATAGAAGATGCCGATTTAATAACAGAAATAATCAAATTATCATCAACTGCAACTGTGTTTGGCACTTTTAACCAGTTTTTTACATCTGGTAAATTAACTGGCAATATTGATCCAGCTCCAGTTACCAAAGTATAATTAACTGGTTGCTGAAAAAATATCATTTTAATTTATTGGTTTAGTAATCAAAGTAATTGTTGTCGGATTGGTTAATTGAGCAATCCCCGATACAATTTTTAGAAATCTAACCGCCGATAAATCTATAGTAGATCCTAAAATGTAATATTTATTAGTTGTTACTACGCCAGCAATATTAACTCCAGTGCTTAAAAGTGCGATTGCTTTGTAAGTTCCAGCAAACAAATCTGATCCTTGAAAAGTTAAAGCAGTTCCAGTTAAATTTGCATCAGTAATAAAGCCAACTAATGCAGTGCCATAAAGGTCAACTGCATTAGATACCGTTTGTCCAACTGCAATAGTAACGCTAAGGTCAGAATTAATTTTTAGTGGAAAATCTTTTGAAGCCATTATGATAATGTAATTTCGACTACAATAGTTGCTCTAACTGTATTAGTAGAAGCATTATTAGAAGTAAAGTTAATATTATTTCCTACAGCAACAGTATTTAAAGCGGTAGGAGTTGCAGAATTTACTTGACCAGCAGCAGAGCCAGAAAAAGGAATTGTAACTGCGCCACCAGTAATTGCAGTTGATCCAATTCTACCTGTTAAAATAGCGTCAGCCGTTGCAATAGCTCCATTAATAATAGTTGTAATTTTGGTAATAGTTCCCGCAACTGGAGATGGTAAATAAACCACCGCAGCAGAAGAAATAGTTGTCATGTCAACAATAAAATATTTTTTTTTGAGTGATTGACCATTACCAGTTTCTATAGTGCCGCCAAAAATATATGGGTTGTCTTGTCCAGTAGTTACTGGTTTAATATAGTTTTTTGTTTCAGCCATTATTTTTTACCTTTTTTTTATTGTTAATTTTAATTTCTTCTTCTTTGTTTTCAGGAGCTTCCTCGGCTTCTTTTTCTAATAAATCAGAAACCTTAACTTCTTCAACAATTTCTTCTTTTTTGTTTTCAGGAGCAGAAAAAATAGCTTTGTTCTCAAATTTTGGTAACATCTTTTCTTCTATAATTTCTTCAATAAAACCTTTATTAGCAGAAACCCAAGTAAGAAAATGTTTTGTTAATCTATTATCATTTTCTTGCAAAATTTCGCCATTATTAAAATCAGCTAAATTAAATCCGTCTAAAGATGCTTTAAATGTTTTTAAAACTTTAAATTTCATAGTTTTTTAATTGTTAAGGGGGTTTTTACGCCCCCTTAGTTTAATTAGACATTATTAGTGGTTGGAGCATTCAAAGGATAGCCTAAGATTGCAGTTACACCAAATACAGCCGAACCAGTATTATTGGCTGGAGTAATAGTTAGTCTATTGTATCTTTTAGAACCATTATAACCAATTGAGCGAACTTTATTATCATCAGCAAATGTAAAGCTAGCTGCCGCCTCAGTTCCCAAAAGGAAATTATCAGCAACAGCAGTATAAGTCACATTGTCATCAGAATCTTCTACTAAAACAGTAAAAGTAGCGTCAGCGTCAGCCAAAGTTCCGATTGCAATTGAATATTTCAAAGCATCAAAACCAACTAGATCAACAACAGTTCCCACTCTTGCGGTATTGTCGGTGATTGCTACTGGAGTAAGAACTTGTTGTTCTTTTAGAGTATTATAAATATCAAACATTTTATATATAAATTAAAGTTAAAATTAAGCAGAAATTTTCAATTTAGCAAAAGCTTCAGGAAGCTTAACTAAGCCAGCAACTCTTCTCATAAAGGTATATTCAACGATGCCTTCTCTTTTACGAGTAGTTTCGTCTCTAATAACTCTCATATCCATGCCATTACCAGCAGCATAACCTCTTGCAAAGTCAGCAAAAACTATTGGATAGTTACCAGCACCAATATCAGCCATATCAGGTATTTCTAGGTAAGCATAACCGTTAATCTGATTTGGAATACCAGCAGCTAAATTACCTGGCACCCATAGTGGGCGACCAACACCATCTTCTTGAGCTAACAAAGTAGCACGAGTTAAGCGGTTGAAGCCATAAATAGGATTATAACCAGTTTTTAATTGACCAGTTAAAAGAGTCATTGATTTCCAAGTAATTGCATCAGCAACACCAGAATTAATTTCTTGAGTTACAACACCAGAAGCCATGAAGCCTTGAAGTTGTGTAGGAGCAGAAGTGCCTTGAACAATTTGTTGACCCAATTTAACCGCAAAAGCTTCAGCAACATCTTGAATAATTTGATCTGCAATAGAAACTCCAGCATCATCTAACTCTTCAATAGTAACTGGGACAGTAACTTGCATTTTTTTTAAAGTTAAAAGCTGCTCTCCATATCCAGATTTAGAAAGTGAATCTTGTTGGGCTTCTCCAACCATTGAAGCAGTCAAAAGAGTATTTCTAATTGGAAGTCTAGTTGTTTTAGCACCAACTCGGATAAAATTAATAACTCCATTAAAATTAGAAATTTCAATGATTTTCTTAGTAATATCAGTTGAAAAAGCTTCAGGAACTAAAGCTCCACCATCAACCAAAGAATCAGTACGAAGATATTTTTTTTCAGCTTCAGACATGCCTTTAATATCAGTTCTTAAAAAAGCATCAAAAGCCTTCATTTCTTGTTTTCCATCTTCTGATTTAACATCAAAATTAGGGCGAGAAAGGATAGCTTCACGAGCTTTTACTTCATCAGCAAATTTAAGTCTTTCAGCTTTTTCAGCTTCAAGTTGCTTTACTAATTCTTGATTCTTTTTTTCTTGTGAATCAATAAAAGAGCTAACTTTGGTAATTACGCCTTCGTTATTTTCTTTTACTGCTTTTTGAAGAGCCGATACGGCTTCCATCATATTTTGTGGTGAATAATCTGTCATTTTATTTAAGATTGTTTGTTAAAAATATTTTCGCTATTAAGCGATGTTAAAAAATTGTTAAACTTCATTTGCTCTGTTGCATCTCGCAACAATTTTATTGCCTTCTCACTTTCAACATCACATTGAACTTGATTAGAAAATTCTTTTACTTTTGAAATAAGCGTTTTTGCTTCTTTATTAGAGAAACCACTTTCTTTCAAAATAGATTCCACTTCTTTAATAGAAGAGACCTCGTCAAGGTTTTTGCCTTTTAAAGGGCTTGTTAAAGAAGGGTCATTAAACTCTTTTGCCATCGCAATATATACGTTATTGATAATTTCTTTGATTTTAGCTTTGTCTCCTTCGGGAATATTAAGTCCTTCTCTCGCGCCTTCTAAAACTCCAGCAATAGCAAAAATAGCTCTTGGAACAATATGCGGCTCTCCGTCAATAATATCTATAAAAGGCAATTTGTAGGCATCGAAGAATTTTGAACGGCCACTATCAAAATACATAAAGTATCTGTTATAAGTAGAGTCGGGTTCATTTTCGCTTTTAGTATATTCTCTTATTCTTTCTTCAGCACTTGAAGCGTCCCATTCGTAATTTATATCAGTAAAAGGAAAGTTAGTTTTTGGATTAACTGTTTTGATTCCAGTAAGCCTTGCTTTGTCATTCATTGGAAAGGTAACTACCGATCCTTCCATTAATTGAGCTTTTTTAATTGCCCTGCATCTTTTGCCTTCAACTGTTTTAAATTCACAATCATCTGATTTGGTCATATAACCCATTGAAAAACCAGAAATATCACCATTTTTAAGGTTAGCATATTTCTCGGCAGCCATAGGAACTAAAAAAGCACCTGTTTTTTCATCGCGCATTAAGTTAAATCTAGCGTTTTTGAATTTTACGCCATAATTATCTATTTCTATTTTGTAATTACCGATTGCTTTTTTTGTGTCGTGGTCGGCGAGAAGTGGATAGGTTTTTCCAGCGGGTTCATCTTCAAAAGCTTCTGGGTCTAAAATATCATTGCCAAAATCAATATTATTAAAGGCAGCAACATAGCCCTCAAAGGAGCCATCTTCTTTAAGTTCTTTTACTTCTAGTGTAAATTGCTTGTAACTTAATTCCATAGTGGTGATTATGGTTAATAATTATCTTTAATAAATGTTGTTGCTTATTAAGAAGCAATTATTAAAAACTGTTATTAACTTTAAGTTAATAATCATTTATGCGTGGAACTTCAAAAACATATCAATATTTAATTAGAATAAAAGAATTTTATTCTGATCTAGTTGAGCAAGGAAAAATGAAAGAACCAACAAGGGAATCTTTTTTTGGAGATTATCTTGGCTATGGCAAAACATATTGGATAAAACTTTATGAAAAAAATGATTTGAGAAAAGTTTTTTATGTTGTTGCCGAGCTTTTGGAAGAAGTTAAAAAATTGCGAGAAGGTAAAGACAATTTAGAAAAACAACTTAACGAATTATTAAAAAAATAAATTTATGTTTATAAGAAGTTCAGCTGCTATTAATGATTGTTTAATTGCCTTAGATACAATACTTAGAATTGAGAAAAAAAAGCCTTTGTCTATTATGATAACTTTTAAAACAATTGGTACAGAAGTTTTTGCCTTTATTTACGAATCAGAAGAATCCAGGGATGAAGCCTTTAACAAATTATGTGCTTTTCTCAATAGCAATTACAAATTAAGAGATTTTACTTAGAATAACGAAAGTTAAAAGAACGCACTACCTTGACATAAGAAGACTCGACAACAGGCAGCGGGTCGAAAGAGGGGGAAGATGTTTAGAGTTTTCGGGGAGTTAAATAGTGCTTGTTTATTTTTTAACTCTAATCTTCTCAATGCCTGATTTATCTTAAATAATCAACATAGCAACGGCATCTTAAAGTTTCGGAAGCGGGAAGCTTAGAATCTCTTGGCATTTGCGCTAAATAACCGCCAACAATAAAGTTTTGATTTAAAAGCACTGTTTGTCCATTTGCTGCCAAATGATTTGGTCTAATTCTATCATCTAAAATTCCACGCCAAACTTTTCTTATTTGCAATCCAAGATTTAAAGCAATCAGAGTTGCCTCTTCTTGTCTTGACCAGCTTTCACCTACTCCGACTAAAGTTTCGGCAATTAACTCCGCCCTTGATTCTTCTTTCTTGTCCAAAGCAATGTTTATCTCTTCCGCAACCGCATTATTTTTGGTTTTTTGCAAAGCGATTAATTCTTTTTTATATCTCGCTAATCTTGCATTTAGTTTGCTTAAATCGGTTTCTCTGCCTTGAATAAATCCTTCAAAACGAATTTGCATTATTCTTGCTTCCAATTCCTGAATAATTGTTTGTAGCCGCGCTTCTTTCCTAATGTTTTTAGTTAAAGCGTTAATTTGAGCTTTGGATAATTCTTTTGCGTTGGTGTTTTGAATATAAAGGGCTTGGCGTTCGCTTTCTGTTGCTATGAAAAGGATAGCTAGTCTTTCAAACTCTTTATTAATGTTTTCAATTTGATCTTGGTTCATCTCAACATCTAGGGCTTTTTTACTTGGCTTGCGTTCTAAATAACCAAAAGTCTGGATTGTTTCTCTTAGGCAGTCTTTAGAAACTTTGAGAAAGTCGGGGTTGTAATTTCTTGCAACTGATTCAGCATTTACGGATTTAGTGGCTTTGTAAAGATTGATAGCATCTTGGTTCATTTGACGAAAGATAGCGCGAATAGGCTTTATATATCTGCTTTCTATCTTTCTTTTTTCAATGTCAATGTTCATCAATTACACACAATATTTCAGATTCTTTGCAAATCAAATATTTTTGTTTATTAACTTCAATTTCATTTCCTGACCATTTCTGAAAAAAAACCATATTGCCAACTTCTACATCTTCTACATCCTTGCCTACAAAACAAACTTTAGCCTTAACTGGAATTTCTTTTGATTTTTCGGGAATAATAATACCACCCTCGGTTTTTTCTGCTGCGGCAATTAATTGTAGAGCAACTCTATCTTTTAAAACTTTCATAAAGGTAATTTTATTTTTTAGAGAATATTGGTTGCAGCGATACTATTCGCCAGCAACCAACTTCTCCACTTCCTCATCAGAATAAACCCTATTTCCTTTAATGTCAAGAGTTTTGGAAAGTAACTTTTTAAGAATACTTTTTCCTTCTTCCTCAAATTCAGTCTCATCACCTTCAAGAGTTTCTTGTTCTTCCTCGTCTAATTCTTCATCTTCATCAGGCATATTTACCATACCCGCTGGAATACCAATAGTATCACTCATATTTTCATCACCAGCAACCGCGACTTGGTTTCCATCAACATAAAGAGCATCGCCACCAATTCCGCAGCGTCCTAATCCAACAAATTCTCTTAATTCGTTTGAAGTAGCTATTTTAGCTGCTTGTAAAACTTTTACTGTTTCAAATAAACGAGGTTGTAAAGCTGGAATTGAAGATTCTTCAAAACCTATCTCAAAAACACCATCTTCTCTGTAAAAGTTCGAATAAACAAAACAGTAATAATATTCACAATATTTAGCAAGAAGCGGCAGAACGGCTTTATCATAAAAGTTTAGATTAGCTTCTTTCATGTTTGTATTTGAAGTGAACTCACCTTCAACCATAGGGAGCGGAATATTCATTTTATTGTAAATTGCCACCCTCATTCTTCGCATCAACTTCTCAAAGTCCATGTCTTTGAGGTTAATGTCCAAAGGCTTAACATCAAAAGGCATTCCAATAAGTAAGTTCTTCCCAGCATTGTTAAAACCAGAGTAAGCGGTTTTTAAATAATCTCTTATTTTGTCTAGCTGATCTTGATTTGGCGGATTTGATCCATCTTTAGGAGTAAACAACATCTTAGAAGACAAGCCGTTTTTCAAAAGGTTTGCGTTATGTATTGAGGCTTCTAAATACTGGTTAATTTCGATTTCAACATTCTGCAAAGGCGAATCACCGTAAAGCATTGAGAAAAGTTGATTATTGGAAGGTTCTTTCCAATGCAATAGTACGCCAAAGCCATCATCTTCAACATAGGCTTCAATTAATTGCCCATTTATGTTATTTATATAGCTTTTACGAAAACATTTTTGTTTTCCATTCGGGTTGTAAAGGTAATATTCAGGATAACCCGACATGTCTTGAACTGGCGTAATATAATCAGGGCGTAGATTATAGACTTCTAAGGGACTTTGATAAACACTTCTCTTGTCAGCACTTAAAACACCAGAAAGATAAATATAATTATTTCCAGTAGCTAAGTAGTGTATAAAACCCTCTTGCTTAAAATCTATCCCAGTCTGCTTAAAATTAGGTTTGCGGAAAGTTTTGACAAAAGGGCTATTCGGTAAAGCTATTCTTGCTTCCTTTTCAATTCTAGTATAAGGAAAAAAAGAAACACAAGCAGCTTCATTGGCTATTTTATTGATTGCATCTCCAACAGGAGCAACTTGGCAATAATATTCTAAATATTTGCCAGAAGTAGTACCAAAAGAAAAATCATTGGTAAGAAAGTTAAATAACAAAGGGCTATAGGCGCTTCCTTTCTTTTCTAAGTAATTTAGAGCTATCTTCCTCTTAAAGTTTTCAAAAGCCATGTTTTATTATGTGGTGAGTAATAATTCACAAAAAACTAATTACATCGGTTTAATTGGCAAGAAGTTATTTGTGACTTATTTTATAAACTCCATCTTCATAGCTTACTTTTACTTCTAATTTCTCCCTTAGCTCCAAAATATCCTTCCATTTACCTTTTCCATAAAAAGCGGGATTAAGATAATAAACGCCCCTGCCTTCTCGGATAAGGATTTTGCTTTCAGATAATTTTGTGATATATTGATTTACAGTATTAAAGCTTTTACCAAGTCTAATAGCAATATCTCTTTTAATGTAAGAGTTGATAACAATCTTATTTCCATAACTCATACACTTAATCAGCTCATAAATTACCTCTTCTAAACCAGAAGGGAGATTTGATAAGTAGTTTATGTGTTTGATGTAGATTTTTATGTAATCATCCTCACCAGCAATCGAATAGCTTTGAAAACTTTCTTGCTGGTGAACTTCTCCAAATTGATCAACAAAATTGGTGATTGTTTGGTTTTTAATTCTGCGAGCCATTAAAAATCACCTTCATTAACCTGAAAAACATTAAATCCTAACTTTCTTGCATGATTAACAACTTGGTTGCGGTCATCAAACATAGCTTCTATGTAATAGTTTTTGCAAATTTCTCGCCACATTTCTTCTTTTATAACATAATCAGCCCTCATATCTTTTTCTTTACGCATAAGAATCCAGTCATATTCTATATTATACAAATCAAGCCATTCCTTTGTTAAATCCTCACATTCTTGCGTTCTTTCTCTACCAGAGCAGATAATAATATCAAAACCTTTGATTTTTAAAGCTTGTAAGGTTTGAGCAACGCAATTATTTAATTTATCTTCCTTTACTCTGGACAAATCGTAAGGATTTCTATCTCCCTTTAAAGCTAAAGTGCCATCAATATCAAAAATATAAGCTTTGTGCTTAGAGTTATCATTAAATATTTTGGAATTTTTTGGTAAAATAGGCTTAAAATCAAAATTTTTTTTCAAAATGTTAAGATTATTGAATTGCCTTCTAATAACTTCTTCACCAACAATTCTAGTCCTAGCCTTATCTCTATTGATCGATTCCTGCAAATTACATTCAATCAGCATAAAATCTAATTCATATTTTGAAAATTTTTTAACTATTTCGTTTATGTGACTTAGTTTTAGGTTTGTGTTATCAATAATCACATCATTGTTTTTAACTAAAGCTTTCTCAACTAAATAATTCTGAAAACTAGTAACCTGATTTTCTTTCAAGTAAAGATCGGGTTGAGAATAATATTCATTAATATTATTTTCTTGATATCCAAACAACATTTCCCGCAATTTGTCTCTGTTTATTATAAGTGCTCCAGTTTCCGAAGCTATTTGTTTTGCTTTGGTTGATTTCCCAGAGCCAGAAATTCCTACCATTAAAGTTATTTTAGCCATTTGCTTCCTTATCAAAAATTAAAGATTTATTATTGCTTGGTTTTATTAATTTGCAGATGTCTTCAAAAATATCTTTGTTATCCAAAAGCTTGAACAACATACCCTTGTCGCAATCATCTTTTACTGTCAAGGCAAATTCTTTTCTTGTCTCAAAGCTTGGCAATTGGTAAAATTTGTTTTGAACTTTAATTTGAATATTGCTGAAATTTAGCATAATATTACAATACCATTGTTTAACTTGTTGATGAAATTCATCTGGAATGATGCTAAGATATTGATCTATGTCTTTTTTTTCACATATTAGCTCCCAAACTGACTTTTCAGAAATTAAACTTAACTTTTTATGTAGCTCAACATAATTTTCAAATTTGATTTTGCAGCGGTCGCCATTAGAAAACCTAACAATAAATCCTTCTGAGTTATCCCAGTTCAATTTTTGAATCTCTTTGTAATCTTTAAAGTCATATTTCTTAACTACTTCAAAGATATTTGAATAATTTTCAGGCAAGCGTTCATTCCCATCCAAATCAAACACGGCAAGCAGAACTAAAGCTTCCTTTATTCCATAATTTAAAACAATTCTATTTTCTGGATATATGATCTCAAAACAGTAAGTCAGGTTTTTGTCCAAATTCTGATAATTATATTTTTGTAAGATTTCAAAACCTTTTAAAGCTTGTTCGCTAAGAAAACTTCCTCTAGTTGCCAATATCCACTCATCTTGATAATTAAACAAAATACCTAAGCTGCCATCCATTTTGTCGTAAATCTCAAACTGCTCTGATTCTTTGTGTTTGTTTTGTTCTATATTAAAAAATTTGTTAAAAGCTCTTGCTACCAGATTACCATCTAAATCTCTAACAGTTCCTCTATGAGATAGAGTCACATCATCCCATAAATCATCATATTGAACTTTTTCTGTATAATTCCAAATCTCTAATGGTAATCTTGGGTGTTTTTGCGATCTTAACAATCCTAATTCTTTGCATTCTGCTAATTTTAATTTCATTTCATAACCTCATTTTTAAATTATTAACCCCTAAAAATCTACCAAACAAAAATCTAAAATCAAGAAATATTATGCGTGAAACAATTACACTTGTATATCCACAGTATATAAGTTATATATCCACAGTATAATAGTTATATATCCCCAATATACAAGTCAAAAATGTTTCACGGGCTGGAATCAACTCAGAGAGTAAGTTAAAAGGCACTTCAAAAAAAAACTTTTTCCTATCTCTATTTTATTATGTTGTATTCGGTGTTACAACAAACTCGGACAAAAAACAAATTCAATCCACTTTCATTATTAGCTTTTGAAAAAAGGTTTAAATGGAAAAATTTTTAAAAAATTTCAAAGGAGATTTTAGAAAATAAAAAAAAAGAAAAATCAGTTTTAAAAATAGGGGGATAGGAAGAGTTTTTAAAATCCTTTATGGGTGATTGTGTATTTATTGGCAAAAAAGTGTTGTGTGAGGCTAAAAAGTGGGTTTATGATTGTTTTATTGTGGTTGTTGAGTTGTCATTTGGGTTTAGTGGGAATTTTTTTTAGAAATGGTTGGGGTGAGTATTAAAACTAAGGGAGGGGGGGGTCGTCTATTTTTCAGAACCACCCCCCAAAATAATTGATCGAGCTTACAGCCTGTTGATTCGAGACGTTTTTTTTCTCATAATTAACATTATGTTAAATTATTTCTCTTCACACTTGAGTTTCTAAGCTTCAGACACTATCTTCGCTTTACTCTCAAGCATTGCATCGCAACTATCTCTCAGTTCTTTAACTTGATCAACTGAGAGCTTTCTCACCAAACTTTTGATTGCAAGCAATGCAGTATCCGCGTTTACATCATTTATTATTCCAGCGCTTGTATTCTCTAAGCTTGCGCCTTTAAATTTTACTACATTTGCTAGCGTGCTAGCTGCTACTCTTGCATCTCTCATCTCTTCTATTTCCCGCGCGTTATCACCTTCCCCAATAATACGAGTTACTTTTTCAGAGTTGTAATAAATTAGTTCGTGGAATTTAGCAGCAAGATTATCATCAGACAAGCCAACATCATTCATGCACTGTTTCATGTTCTTTTCTACAGCCGCAACAATAGACGGCTTTGACATGTTCTCAACAGCAATTTGCCTCGCACTTACTGGACTATAGCCCGCACTTACTGCCGCTTCGGTTGCGCTCTTAGAAATTGGCAACAATTTAGCGAACATTTTTTGTTTTTGATTAAGTGCTCGCCGTTTTTTTATACTCACCCGTTTCGATAATTTTTCTCGTTCGTGTTTTTTTTCTTCTTTCATTTTTCTACAAATTTCAGTTGATTAATATTTTCAAATAATCCTACCGCCGCCAATTAATCAAGCCTTTTTTATCTTTCCCAATTTGACACACTTTCAATCATTTCAACATTTATTTAAAATTTTATTTGACACAATTTTTTGCAATTCTTCCGCGCTTTTTTTTCTTACTTTCTCTCAATTTCTGCCAATCTTTGCCAAAATCTTTTTTAAATTATTTTTTCATTTTCTTAAATCATTTTTTTACGCAATCAATACCAGAGCGGCTTTGCAGCTTTCAATCTTTGCATTGCTTACAGCCTCAACGTTTTGCAATTCTTTTATCGCTTGCGTCTTACTCTCTCTTGATTCAATTCTTTTTTTAAATACTTTAAAAAATACTTTAAATAATACTTGCAACATAATTTAATCACGTTTATTATACGTT
>Ga0209191_1000240_pt1 | contig 43332 bp, 43 predicted proteins | sample S_130626_EF_Meta_FD_187320 | JGI IMG/M metagenome (GOLD analysis project Ga0209191, IMG submission 187320) | Freshwater microbial communities from Lake Simoncouche, Canada to study carbon cycling - S_130626_EF_MetaG (SPAdes) (version 2) | ecosystem: Environmental > Aquatic > Freshwater > Lake ...
TTAATATTTGTTCTTTGGCTTCGGCTTCTATTAATTATTCATTATCAGATATTGCAACTGCTACAGTAAGAACTGTGTTAGTATCTAGAGATTTAAATATTATTTTATTAGTACATACAATTACTTTGTAATTTTCTTTATCAAGAATTGAAATGTATTTTTTATAAATATCAACTTCAGTAAATTCTGTTAAATGGTTTTCAGCTTGATGAGTTATGATAGCATCATATCTCTCGCCGGCTACATGAATACCTTTATCTGAAATTTTGAATTTAAAAAGTTCTTTATTATCTTCTAACTTAAATAGAGATTTCATTTTATCTACATGTACAGTTAAAAGTTCAAAACTAAAAAGTTTATCAGTAGCTCCAAATGCTCTTTTCATTTCATCATCTGTCATTTCCATGAAATTAAGACTTGGATCTGCGCAATATAGATTGATTTTTAAATTTTCATCATATACTGAAAAATCAGTAGCAATATAAGTTTCACCTATTTTTTGATAGGATATATTAGCTGACATATCTTTACCAAAATGTGAAATAGCATCAATAACTTTATTGCCATTGAAAAATGAAATTTTAATAGTAGATGAGATAGTATCTTCTATTTCAAATAGTTCTGAAGTTTTAATAGAAGACATTTTTACAGCATCTTTTTGAGGAAGATATACTGAGGATGAAATCTTCTCAGCAGACATTTTCATAAAAATAAATTTATCAATTGATAAAAGTTTTTTGATGAAATACTGAAATTCAAGGCCATTGATTTTTTTAATTTTAAGTTCCATTATTTTTAAATTTAGTTTAACCTTTTATTAAAAAAATAAATAGAGTTTCATTTTTTTATTAATAAATATGAAAATAATAAAAAAAAGACTTGAATTGCTTCAAGTCTTTTAAAAAATCTTTTAAAAATCTTAAGTTATGACTCCTTTTTTGAATTTTGAACCTCAAGTCTTAATTCTTGAGCTAAAACCTTAATGTCTTGCATGGCTTTTCTAATTCTAGTTCCTGCTGATTTATTCCCTTTTACAAAGAATTTATCAACATCATCTTGCGCTAATTTTACAACTTCTTTGATTTTTTCAAATGTACTACTCATTATTTAAAATTTAAAAATTAATTAAAAAAATATTTATGCGCTGCATACTTCACAATTTGTAGGATCGTCTAAAGAACATGATATATTTTCAGCATTTTTTGTAATAGAACTTGTATCAATACCTAAGCCTGCAATGGCTTCAATAGCTGCTTTAGTTCTAAGATAATACATTCCAGTTTTAAGACCTTTTTTCCATGCATAAAAGTGTGCAGACGTTAATTTTGCAGTATTACAATTCTCTATAAAAAGATTTAAACTTTGGCTTTGACAAATAAAAGCACCTCTATCAGCAGACATATCTATTATGTCTTTTTGTTTCATTTCCCAGACTGTTTTATAAATATCTTGTAAATCTGCTGGAATTTCATCAATTCCTAAAACTGAGCCTCTATTAGCAATAAGTTTTAATCTCATTTCTTCTTTCCAAAGTCCTCTTTCCACTAAATCTTCTACTAAATATTTATTAACTACTGTATATTCACCGGCTAAAGTTCGTCTTTTATAAAGATTAGATGTAAATGCTTCAAATGCTTCATTATTACCTAAAATTTGTGCAGTTGATGCAGTTGGCATTGGTGCTAAAAGTAGAGAGTTTTTTACTCCATATTTAAGAATTTCTTTACGTAATTCATCCCAATCCCATCTGGATGTAGGTGTAATGCCCCACATATCAAATTGAAAAATTCCTTTTGAAATAGGGCTACCTTGATATGATTCATAAGGCCCATCATTTTTTGACAGATCTTTAGAAGCTGTAAGAGAAGCAAAGTAAATTGTTTCAAATATTTCTATATTCATTTGCTTAGCAGCATCGGATGTAAAAGATAATCCTAATATAGCGAAAAGATCAGCAAGTCCTTGTACTCCAATTCCTATTGGTCTATGTTTCATATTAGAATTTCTAGCCTCAGGAGTTGGATAATAATTTACATCAATTACTCTATTTAAATTTTTAGTAATTTGATAAGTTACATTATATAATTTTTGATAATTAAAAACTCTTTTTGTCTTATCTTGTTTTTTATTAGTAGGATAATCTACATATTTAGGTAGAGCAATAGAAGCCAAATTACAAACTGCTGTTTCTTCAGAGCTTGTATATTGGAGTATTTCTGTACATAGGTTACTGCCGTGCAATGTACCTAAATTCTTTTGATTATTTTTTTCATTTGCAGCATCTTTATATAACATATAAGGAGTGCCTGTTTCTATCTGAGATTCTAATACTTTTTGCCATATTTCTCTAGCTTTTACAGTTTTTTTACCAAGGCCTTCAGTTTCATATTGTTCATAAAGAGCTTTAAATTCATTCCCATATTTTTCATGCAAGTTAGGAGCTTCACTTGGACTAAAAAGAGTCCAATTTTCATCATTTTCTACACGCTGCATAAAAAGATCAGGAATCCAAAGAGCAAGAAATAAATCACGTGCTCTCATTTCTTCTTTACCATGATTTTTTCTAAGATCTAAAAAATCCATTATGTCAGAATGCCAAGGTTCTAAATAAACAGCAATAGAACCTTTTCGTTTTCCGCCGCCTTGATCGACAAATCTTGCAGTTTCATTAAATACCTTAAGCATTGGAATTAAACCATTAGAAATTCCATTAGTACCTTTAATGTAAGAACCTTTTGCCCGTATATTATGAATATGAACTCCTATACCTCCTGCGTTTTTAGAAATCATAGCACAGTCAGTTAATGTTTTATAAATTCCTTCTAAAGAATCGCTATGCATCATTAATAAAAAACAAGATGATAATTGAGGTCTTTTTGTACCTGCATTAAATAAAGTTGGAGTTGCATGAGTAAAAAACCCTTGTGAAAGGAGTTCATAAGTTTCAATAGCTTCTTTTAAATTACCATACCAAATTCCACAGGCTACTCTCATTAATAAATGCTGAGGTCTTTCAACCGGAACATTATGCATTTTTAAAAGATAACTTTTTTCCAAAGTTTTAAATCCAAAATAATCATAATTAAAATCTCTATCATAATTAATAGCATCTTCTAATTCATTTTTATTTTTTTCGATAAATTCAAAAACTTCATCACTAATCATTCCTGCGGTTTCAGAAGTCTTTGGATCGATATATTCATATAAATCTTTTATTGTTTCATAGAAAGATTTTTTTGTATTTTTATGCAAAGATGTAATAGCTATTCTAGCAGATAGCATAGAATAATCAGGATGTATTGATGTCATACTTGCAGAAATCTCAGCAGCTAAATTATCAAGTTCAACAGTAGTTACGCTGTCGTGTACACCTTGAATAACTTTTCTGGCAATTTCTAGAGCATCTACATAATCTGTGTTTAAACCATAAGTTTGTTTTCTAATTCTTGTTGTAATTTTATCATATTTTACAAGCTCTCTAGATCCATCTCTTTTTATTACATGCATATAAATATTTATTTTTTATTGTTTTTCTTGGAAACCTGTTACTTATTTTTTTATCTTTAGACCAAATTTGACCCATCGATACCAAATTCTTTCATGTAAGTAATATTGCGTAGGTTTGTATATCAATTCGACAATACTAAAAGTAGCCCCAATCTTTATCGATCTACTTACACACCATATAATAATAAATCCTATCAAAGTACTTATGATTCGATAAGATATAGTTTTTACTATGTGCCTTTTTTTCTCCACTATCACGGTTTCACTTATCACTAAGCCTGGCATTGATTATTAAAAATCTGTATCAAATGAGAATGTTTCATCTTTTGTTTTATTAAGTACACCTGTTTTTTGATATTCTCCTACTCTTTTTTCAAAAAAGTTAGTCTTACCTTCTAGAGCAATATTTTCCATAAAATCAAATGGATTTTTAGAACCATATTCCTTTTCATATCCTAAAGATACTAGAAGTCTATCTGTTACAAACTCTAAATATTGCTTCATTAAATCTGCATTCATTCCAATAAGTCTAATTGGTAAAGCCTCTGTAATAAATTCTTTTTCTATATTAAGAGCAGAACCTAAAATTTCTAATATTCTTTCTCTAGAAAGCTTATTCTTAATATGGTTATTATAAAGAAGACATGCAAAATCAGTATGCATTCCTTCGTCTCTTGATATTAATTCATTAGAGAACGAAAGGCCTGGCATTAATCCTCTCTTTTTTAACCAGAATATAGAACAAAAAGAACCGGAAAAGAAAATACCTTCTACTGCAGCAAAAGCTACAAGTCTTTCTATAAAATCAGGACTATTTATCCAACGAAGAGCCCATTCCGCTTTTTTAGCTACGGCTGGCACATTTTCTAATGCATTAAAGAGATAATCTTTTTCTTTTGAATCATTAATATATGTATCAATTAAAAGAGAATATACTTCAGAATGTATATTTTCAATCATAATCTGAAACCCATAAAAACATCGAGCTTCTGCATATTGTACCTCTGAAAGAAAATTTACTCCTAAATTTTCATTGACTATGCCGTCAGAAGCTGCAAAAAATGCTAATATATGCTTAATGAAAAATCTTTCATCTTCATTAAGTTTTTCTCTCCAATCTATTAAATCCTGAGATAAATCTATTTCTTCAGCGGTCCAAAATGTAGCTTCTGCTGTTTTATACATTTGCCAAATATCATCATGTTTTATTGGAAAAAGTACAAACCTGTTAGGTTCTTCAATTAAAATAGGTTCCATATATATTTGTTGTTTTATAATCCTTTTATTTTTTTAATCTCGTTTTTAATTTTTTCAACTTTAAGTTGATATTCTTTAGATTCTTTTTTATATATTTTACGGTTAGTATATAACTCAGTTAAAATATCTTTTAATACTGAATCTTCTTTTTTGTAAATTGCACCAGTTACTGATACTATATTGTCTGAATTTTTTAAATTGTTAGCTTCTTCAATTGGCATTTTGCCAATAAATGATTCAGGACTTACATTGATCTGTCTCATTATTGAAGGATATAGAGAAGCGAAATCAAAACAAGCTACTGCTTTATGCATACCTACAACAGGTGCTTTTACATAAGCACCTGTATATTGAGTATCTTTAGAATCATCTATTTTATTTTTAGCCATTACTTTCTTTTGAGAAAGAAATTTACGGCATAACATAGATTCAGTTATTGCAATAGGAGAAGAAGCTTTATAAATCCCTATTCTGCACATATTTGCAATGGTGAGTGCAATATCCATTGTTTTTAATTTTTGATGAATTAAATACACTAAACATGTATCAACTGCATTATAGTATACGTATTTAGTGTATTCTTTTTCATAAAGATCTTGTATAGTTCCATTATATTTAATTTTCTTTAAACCTACTACAGCTTCAGCAGTTGAGTCTAAAGTAAAATTCTCTTTAATGTCTATAGTCTTATCCCATTTTCTATAAAGTTCTAAATAATCCATTACTCCTACATGAAGAGGTAAATTATCATTTCCCCATAGCTGTTTAACTGGGCTTGATATTGAAGGATCTAATGATAACTTAAATGCTCTATTTACTAGATACTTCCAGTCAAAATTAATAAAATTCCATCCAGTAACCATTGGAAATTTAGATACAAATGAACTAAAAAACGTATATAGTAGATCATATTCAGAATTTAATTTTTTAAAGATAAAATTAAATTTAACATTATGATTTTTAAAATATTCATCTAAGTCTTTTTGTATTTTTTGCTGTTCACTAATAACCAAGTCATTTGTAGCTAAAACAATTACTTGCATATTAGGAGTTACTATAGCGATAGTAGTTACTGGCGTATTTGCTTTTTCAGCTTCAGGAAATCCATCATTAACCTCTACTTCTATATCAACAAAATAAACTTTTGGAAAATTATAACCGAAAATCTCTTCTATATCATCATGTGGCAATTCATCTATAAACTGTGTAAGAGAATATTTATCTAAAGATTTAGATTTTACTTTTTTTACTGATTTATTATCCCAGTTCGTAAATTCATTTGATTTATTTTTATCTTTATCTGCACATAATTCCCAATTGGCTACATCATCTATCTTGTACTGCTTGTAATCAGTAACACCTTCTTTATTATAAAAAGATATAGTTAGATTAGAACCTTTCTGTTGTATATCAAGTAGCATATTAATATCCTCTATGCTGGCGATCAATATTTTCTTTATTCTTAGCTACGTAATAATTAAAAATCTCTTCTGCATCCATACCTACTGAAATCATTAAATTAAATAAAAAATGTTGAATATCTATTAATTCCATTTTTAAATCTTTTAAATCTCTTTCTGAAAGATCTGATAATGCAATATCTTTAATTTTTGAATGACTTTTTTTCCAAGGCTTCCATACGCCATTTCCTATTCCGTCTTGGACGCCGCCTAAAGCATCAAAAGCCTCCATCAATTCAGACTGTATAGCTAAGTGATTCCATTTCCAAAATTCTAAAATACCTGACATCTTTTTTTGCATTTCATCAAAATTATATCCATATACTTCAGTTTGAATATTTTTTTGAAGATCTACTAAATCTTTAAGAGTATTTTTAGATTTATTATAGCTATCTTCTACTAATAAATGAGAACAATGTTGAAAATCTGACATATTTATTATTTTTTATTCATTTATTATAGAAGCTTTTTTAAGTATTGTTTCATAGAAATAGCTTTTTTATGAAATATTTTATTAATCTCTATAGCTATTTTGAAATTCTTCGTATGTACTTATAAGCTTTTCATTTACAGGTTTGTCATCTATAAAAAAATCATCTTCACGACCATTTAACGTCTTTCCATCATTAGTTAATTTCGTAAAAGGGTTATCTTTAAGTTTACCTAAAGATAAACTACGAGTAATTACGTAATCTCCATCAAGTTTAGATACTTGATAGCCTTTACTAAACCAATATACTTTTTTTCCAGCGTCTACGGCTGCTTTTATTTCTTTTAAATTCATTTTATATGTTTTTTATTAAGTTATGGAGCAGAAACAATAAAAGGAAATACAGTTTCAAACAGAAGAGTGTCTTTGTATAATTTTATTGTCAAAGAGCCTGATTCGTTTAAAGTAGTATTTAATAAAAATAATAGCCCTAATGGCTCATTATTATCTTTTTTATCTAAAATTAATATTTTGCTATTACATTCTTTATTTAATTCATAATTAATATTAAAATCATTTGAATTTCTTTTAAGAATAGATGTTAAATTTATTTTATTACCTAATGAATCTATATGATAAAAGTCAACATAAATATTAAAATTGCGATTATTAGAAACTGAAAACCAATCTTCGTTGCTGCGGTATACAGTAAGTGAATCAATTGACAATGTCATATAATTAATTGGCTTTTTTAAAAGAATATCTTCTCTAGACATCCTTGTATTTACAGATATTTCTTCCTTTGCGCAAGAACTTAAAATCAATAATAATAATAATAATTTTTTCATTTTTAAAATTTTTTTTTATAGTCATTAAAGGTTTTAAATCCTTCTTTTTCTATAGTATATATTATTTTATTTATTATTAAATTAAAATTATTAATATCTTCAACTGTTAAAAAGGTATCAACTTTATATTTTTTATATTTTCTAAAAGAATTAAGAATAATTTGAAAAACTATTTTATTATTTTCTGATCTACCTATAATTTCTTTAGTCTTTTCAATGGGAATCATTTTAATATTTAGTTGATATTCATCAGATTTAGCAAATTCACCTGTTTTAAAATCTATTAGCTGTAAATCTTTTTCTTTTAAACTCATGTATTCATTATAAATAAAACATATTAAATTAATATATCTTAAATCTAAAGGCCCTCTATCTAGAGATTGTTTTAGTTTAAAACTATCTAAAAAATTTAAAATGTCTAAAAGAAGAATAGATATAATATCATTACTCTCCTTTTTATTTTCTTTAGAATATGTCTTACTAGGATTAATAATCTTAATAATTAAATTATTTTCTATAAATTTAAATAAAATTAAATCAATTTTATTAAATTCCGTATTTATAAGATTGCTATTTAGCGTAACCGTATCTACAAAAAAATTAAAATTGTCTATTGATTGATTATTAACAAATTCTAATAGAGAAGTCTGTTGAGTTTTATTTAATCGTCCTGCAAATAAAGGAATATTTTCTTTAACACCTAGAATAGAAGAGTATTTAGAAATAATAAGTGGATCTTCTATTGTTTCTATTGTTTTGTTTGATTTTTTAACTAAAATTCTATTAAGTATAATTCCAATATTTATATTATTGCTATCTAGTAAACAGCTTTCTGGAAAATAATCAAAACAAAAAACCCAATCTAGAGGCAATAACTTTATAATATCAGTTGATAAATTTTCAAAATAAAAAATACCTTTTTCATATAGAGAAGTTAATGTTCTATCAATTAAATCAATAGGCTCTTCTTTTTTTTTAAAAAAATTAAAAGTATTTAAATTTCGCTGTACATATAAATCAGAAGAATTATTTTTTTTAAAAACTATTAAATGAGAATCGAATAGATTTTTTAAAAAATCAATACCTTTTTTATTATACACATCATTTAATTCTAAAAAATTAGACATATTTATAATTATTTAAACCATCCAGTGAATGAAAGTCTTTTACTATGGTTAACATTTACATGAGAAACGAAATGGTTTGTACCAGACGTGATTGATAAATCAAAAAGAACTAATGCATTATATCTAGGGGATATTACTCTGTCTATATTGTTAGAATTATTTTCAAGAAAATGTAAAAGACCTCCCCATTCTGGTTGCCAGTCTTTAGAAATATTATAAACAAACCCAATTTGTCCATTATCGCCATCACTATGTGTTGAAAGAAAATCACCTTCAGTATACCAGGAAGCAAAAAGTTCAGAACTATGATTCACATTTATTCCAGTAAGATCTGAAATAAATTGATGAATTTCAGTAGTTGCTAAACATTTTCTTAATTGACATTCTACACATTCACATCCTTCTACATGATCATCTAAAGTTCTTCTAAAAATATAAGAAAATTGGCTATTTAAAAAAGCTTCTCTTGCAATTTTTTCTTTTTCTTGAATAAATGAAAAATTATCATCAGTATAATAACAATTATCCATTCTATTTTCTCCATTAGATGCAGGTCGAGTACTTACAGACCACCATTCTTTAGGCATTTCATAATTAAAAAAATGATAAATTTTATCAGCATATTCTGATAAAAAAAAATCATCAATTATTACAAATCCATTTTTTAAAAATTCAAATTTTAATTTTCTTTTATTTAGATTTTTATTTAACATAAGTTATCTTTTTACGAAATACCCAAGGTGGCACTGGTAATGAGTCTTTCCATAATCCTAATCTTTTATTCTTTGCTTCTATTTGAGCATTTTTAAGAATATTATTTTTAGAAAAGCCATAATATTGCCAAGCCATTCCATTTTTTACCATTTCAATATTAACATTCACACCTTCTTTAGTAAAAATAAATACTAAAGTTCTACCATACGGATCTTTTCCTTTTTTATCTAACGTTACTTCTCTATTAGATATAAGACTAGATAAAAATTTTTCAGATACATTTCCATACGCCTGTTTTTTTTCAGGCGCATCAATTTCAGACAAACGAACAGTTATTTCCGTATTAGTATCAGAGGATAATAATACAACAGTATCTCCATCTTTTATACGAATAACTTTAAATATTTCAGAACTTTGTAAAACCCAACTTTGGCTTAAAAAAGTAAAAACTAAAACAAATATTATTTTTTTATACATTAGTATTTTTTTATTTTAAATAGAAGATAATAACTTTATAATTTCTTTATCAGTTGATTCTATTTCATCTTTAGGTATTTTTGCATATTTTAATAAGGTGCTTACAAAATCATACGCAGAATCTTCACTATTAAAAGAATAACTATTCATAGATAAAATTTCACCATAGTTAGAAAACATATCATCAAAAACTGATTTTGCATTTTTGATATATTTCATATTTTCTGATGAAGGAGATATAAATACAGTTACACTATTAATTGCTTCATTAATAAGTTCTTCTCCTTTTTTAGTTGCACCTTTACCTGCTATATAATAGTCAGAGATCGTATTAAAAAATTCTTTTTTATCTTTATCATTAAGATCAGCTGGAGAATTAACACCATATTTTTTTAAGAGTGAAGTAAATATCTCACCATACTCTTTTTGGAGATCAGCCTCGTATAAACTTTTACCTTTTTCTGTTTGTAATGCTTGAAACTCTGAAAATTTTTGAATTGATTTCATTTTTTATTTTTTTATTTTATATATTTATTAAAATTTAATGTTTTAATAGTAAAAATCGATTAAATAGACTAAATAATTTAACTTGTAACATATTTTTTAAAAAACATAAACATTTGTTCTACCATTATTTTGATATATTAATTTTAGGAAATTTATCTGAAGTACATTTGATGTCTAGAAAATTTTCCAATTTAGAAACTTTATCAATATCCAAATTAAGTATCAATAGTTTATTTGTTTTTTTCAAAAAGTATTCTGTAGCATTTTCTATATGATTAATATATGATTGTTTTAGTGCTTGAGAATTATATGGATCATGTTTTGGAGAACCATAGGCGTTATTTAAAATTTTTGTAATCCATCCTTGATAAACATACGTAATATTATAAGGGTCTTTTAAATTGTTAAATTTTTGTTTATGGTATCTTATTAAGGATTCGTACCATTGATTTTCATCATTTCGAACTGTTAAAATAAACTTAGCATTTTCGAATTCAGTATCTAATGATTTATAAAAATTAGGTAATGAAAATGGTACATCTTGAAAGAAAGTATTTTCATAATAATCTTCTTTAATCATATCAATAAATGTAGAATGATTTTTAGAAAAATATGAATTTAAATTATATTCAAAAGGTTTTTGAGGTGCTATAGAATATCCATTTTGTTTAAAAAATTCAGTCAAAGATGTTGTACCAGTTTTGTTGTAACCTATACAAAAAAATTTCACGTGAGTGTCTACCAAAGCCATCTAACTATTTTCTATTTTGGACCATTTAGAAATAAAATCTCGGTCTTCTTCCAGATCCATATTAAAATTTTTAATTAATGAGTCATTGATAAACAATTTTAAATTTCTTATTTCATCAAAATTAATTTCAAGAGAAATCCAGTTCCAGCACATCAAGTCCTGATTAAAAGACTTTACTATAGACTCATTAATTACTATCATAATTTTTTGGGTCTCTCCACTTTTATTGTTGGAATAGAAATAAAGAATATTGTTCACTAAATTAAAAGTACATATATCTTTATGATAACTAGAAAGTTTTTCTGATATATTGAGTTCTAAACTATCTTTAAATTGCGTAATAGGAACCCAAAAAATATTTAGATCCTTAAATGAAAGATTGTAAATAATTCTTTCTATACTAGGCAGAATTCCTTTAGAAAAATATTCTTTCTCTAGAGAAATAAGATGCTCTTCATTATACTTAAATCCTTCCAAGTTTAATTTAGGAATTCTAAAAGAAAATAGATGTCCTATTAGATATTTGTCTTTATTTTTTAAAGAATCACTAAAATAAGAAACACAGTCATATTCTTTTAGTATTTCCGAGTTGTAATTCAATGGATCAGCATCAAAGAGAACTGTGTCATATTCGATATGATGCACAATATCATAATTCAAAAATTTTAAATATTGAAGAGATCCATAAACCATACTAACTATCGGTAAAATATGCGAAGACATAGTATTATATGGTTTAAAGATAAATTTTAACTTGGAACCATTCGGTAAATTATGACTATCATGATACCAATATTGAAAAGAAGGATCGAAAATTATTTTATTTTCTCTGTCATAAAAAACAAAATCACATTTTTTGAACACATCAATAGGGACTATACTATGACTACAAACTGCAACTTTATAATTAAAAGACTTTAATTTATTAACTAGATTTCTGAGAATATTTTCTTTTTCTTCTGTAGGCGTGTAAGCAGCAATTAATACGATCTCTTTCATTTTTTATAAATTTCATATTTTGAAAGATCAGGGTAAGAAAGTTCTAAATCTGGAATTTGTTTTTTACTTCCATCTAGATTATAGAATTGCGTCATCATAAGCAAACCTCTAGTAGCTAATTCAGGCATCATATAAAAATTCCATCCAATCATATCAAAATGGTCATCATGATATGAACATTCTCTCCGTCCACTAAATCTAGCCCGTTTGAACCAAAGCATTGCATCGTAGTTATCTGTTAAAATTGCCCCGCCTTTACTTAATTTAAGTGTTTTATAAGGACCTGTAAATGAAAGACATGTATGAGTTCCATATTCATACATATTTGCTGTAAACCTTAACGCAGAATCTATAACATTGCTAGGATCTAACCTATAAGCGCCTTTTATCGTTTTTCCTTCTATTGATTTAAATTTTACTTTTAGTCCTGCATGAATTATTTCACATGGAACAGAAGGATATGTTCTGGAAGGAATAGTGATTGATTCTTCCGTTAACGTGCCTTTAATATTTTTCTCATAATAAAGAGATAAGAAAAGAGCATTACTCATATTATCTAAAGCAATTGCATAAGGCGCGTTAGTGTATTCACAAAGTGCTTTTTCAAAGTCTTCTGTTATTTTATGTACTCCATTTGCCATAACTTTTATTTTTATAGTTGTATGTTAAGATGTAAGAAAGACTGTTTACATCATCCTTTACTTTTTTAGAATTTAAGCGCTATATTTGTTATCATGTAGATTAAAATTTAATATTTTTAATACTAAATGGAAACTTTTGATCTACATAAATTTCTCTCCTTACTTCTGCATGTTTATATAAATAATTTTTATAAGTTTTATTAGCATCTTGATATCTTAAATCATCAACAAAATCTATTATATTGAGAATATTTTTGCTTTCATGTTTTCTTAAACCTCTACCTATCGATTGACGTATAATAACTTCAGATTTAAAACTTTCTGTTAAAAAGATATTATGTATTTTTTGAACTGAAATACCTGTTGAAAAAGTTCCATAACTTGCAATGAGTATTACATTATTACTATTTTCCATTTTTTTCTTGTATATTTCTCTAAAATCTTTATCAGTGCCTCCATCAACATAATATACTTCTTTGTTTGACGTTTGTCTAAGAGCGTTATACAATTTTTCTCCTTGTTCTATTCTATAGAAAAGAACTAAACTATTATGATTAGTTTTTTGAATAATATCAACTATAAATTTTTTTCTTTTTTCCGAAGAAATAATAAAATTTTGTTCTAAATTAAAAAGATTTTTTCTGTCTTCTGGTGTTTTTGATAAAAAATAAAAACTTTCTTTTTGTTCCGATGTAGCATAATCCATTTCAATAATGGTCACTTTACATGGAGAAATATGGCCTTCATCTTGTAAAAATGATGCCGTTACATTTGCTATAAGAGGACCTGTACATGACATCAACGTTAATCTATCAATAGATCCTTTTTTAGGAATAGTGCCTGATAAACCAAAACGATAATCACAATGCCAACACTGATCAAGAATTGTTCTTATTGAAAGGGATTTTGCTTGATGACACTCATCTACCATTACTACATCAAACTCTTCATAATATTCAGCATTTTTCTTTACAAGCGATTGATAAGTACCAACAACTATATTTGAACTATTCTTAATTTTTACACCTGCATATATTTGTTGAATTTTTAGAGGAATCCTGTCCTTGATATTATATTCATTAAAATCTTCAGTAGCTTGAATAACGAGTGAAACGTTAGGTACTATAAAAAGTATTTTTTTCTTTTTTAAGACTTCAATTAAATATGCTATTACCATAAAACTTATAAGAGTTTTTCCAGCTGATGTGGCTAATTCAGCTAAACATCTTTGATATTTTAAAATTTTAAAAGCTGCATCTATTTGATAATCTCTTGGTTGAAATTTAGAATCTTCTGCGAAAAATTCATTAACCCATTCTGTAAACTCTTTTTCTTCAATATTATCATTAAAAAGTCTCTTAACTCCTGATATATTAATATTAAAACCAAATTCCTGTCCTATATCTAGAACTTCTTTCCATAACCCTGATGGTATCTTATTACCTTTTATGTATGAAATATAACCATCCCATAATTTTTTCTTTACGAGAGGATGAAATCTCCAACCTTCAATACGCTTTGTTAATGATAATTTTAACTGCTCATATTCAATATCAGTACATTCATCAATAATTAAAAATTTCTTATCTTCTGATAGTTTTATTTCCATTGCATAAATTTAAATATCATCTTCTGCCAATTTTATTCTATTTCTAATAGCAAATGCTGAGTTATCTAACGTTTTGATACATTCGCGATAAAAATCTAAATGTGATTCTAGTAAAGATACTTGTCTATATGATAATGATAAATCAGCTTTTACAAATTTATCTTTTTCTCCACCATTTAATTTTAAATTACTAGCAACACTATATTCAATATATTTATCTTTATATCTCTGTTCACATGTTGTTTTTTTCTTATAAATAAAACTCTGTATTTCAGTTACATGATCGACTAGCATGTGCCTAAAAGATAACATATCAACTTGAGAATCTGCTAATTTATTCACATCTCTTAAAGTTTTAATAAGATCCAATATTCTAGAAGACCATTTCAAACGATCTGCTATTAATTTATCTTCAAGATCTTGTATTTTGTCTTCAACTGTTTTCATTAGAATAAATTATCACCTTTTTTAATTTTACGATGAACGCGAATAAAATTACGTTTAACTTCTTTTTTAATAGGAACATTAAGTTGAATATCAGTACCTTGATATTCAGCATCTAATTTAAGCATTAAAAATAGCTTAAATTTTTTTTTATATTTTTCATCATCTTCAAAAAATTTATCAATCTCTTCCATTACTTGATTTTCTTCAAACATATATCATATCTTTAGGATTATCGCTAAAATATAAATTTATATTATTCAAAATATCTTTTTTATTTTCTTTATATGCTATTTTAACTAAATCATTAAGGTCTTTAATTTTATGTCTAGTTAGATTATTCTCTGCAATATATTTTTTCCATAAAAACCCTTTTTTTCTAATTTTAATTTTTTCAATAATTTTTTTCTTTCCTTCATAATCATTATCGAAAAAATATCGAACTGAATCTAATTCATCGAAATCATCTACATTTTTTTTAACACCAGTTATACCTATAGAATTTTTCATAAACATTGCATCTATAGGACCTTCATGTATAGTAAAATCTTTAGAAAAATCAAGATGAAGAATACCAAACAACATTGATATTCTATTTAATGAATCTATTTTTTCTGGAGAAAAATCCAGCGGCTTATTCAATTTCGTATATATTCTTTCTATATTATAGCTCAAATATTTTGCAGTACTCTCTCCTAAATTTCTAACTTGATAGCCTATAACTCTGCTACCTGAAATATCAAGATTAAAAATATATAACATATTTCTTCTTGGGTCAAATCCAAATCTTTCTAAATTGCTTGTAAGAAGTCTACTTTTTAAATATGCATAAGCTCTCTTAGTTTTTTCATTAATAGGGTAAATGTTTAAAGAGTGAAAAAGTTCATCTTTATGTATTGATAGATTATCAAGTTGTAAAAAAAGATCAAATTTAATACTATTATTAATTTCATATCTTTTTCTCTCCTTAATAAGTTTCATTAATTCTATTCTTGAATCTCCATGAAAACTTTCATCATAGTCTCTAAGAAAAGAATCAGCGTCTCGATGTAAACCACAGTTAAAACAATGGAAAGAGAGGCTTTCCCAATATAGGTTGCCTCTCTTTTTCTTATTATCTTCTGTTGAATCACCGCAATAAGGACATGCAAAATTTAATCTTTGATGCATCTGTTTTAATTCAGATTTATCAGAGCATGTATGATTTCTTTTTAAGATAGATTCAACTTTATATATGATATCTAACTTTAAATCGTTAGTTAATTGCATCATATATTAAAGATCTAAACCATTTAAAAAATCATCAAGATCATCAGAATCTTCTTTAGCTTTTTCAACGCTTAAAAAATCATTACTTTGAGGTTTTTTAAATTCTTCAACATCATCATGAACAACTTTATCAATTGTTATGTTTTTAATAGCAGTGCCTGGTGAACGATAATTATTAAGTATCTTTTCTACTGAATTTCTAGTAGAGTCATCCCATGATTTATAATCAAATGAAAGAAGATCAGGAGTATCTTTTAAATAGGCCATAATCTTTTTTCTGTCATCATCTCCATTTTGCATATTTTCACCATTAATATTAATAGGTGTTCTTTTGCCTTGAAATTTAGAAGCAGTAAAACTATTATAGCCGGCTGTTTTATTTATTTTTAATTCAAAATTCTTTCCTTCAAAAAGATCAAAAACTTGACAAGGTTCATCATATTGTGGATTTAATTCTTCATCAATTTTTTGTTTAATTTGATACCCATATTTAAAAACTTTAATAGATCCTTCCATTTCAGGATTTTGAAAATCTTTAACAATTTGAATCAAAGAATAATAAACTTCTCTTCTCTTTAATCGCTCGGACATTTTTTTATCAACAGCAGATTCACTATTTCTTAATTTAAAGAATAGATCTTGTACTGGACATTTTTCACCTATCGTAGAAGGTGAGTCGAAGTAATTTCCTTTTCCTTCAGAATCTTCCAGCCAGTAGACAAATTTACGAATAATTGATTTCTGTGGATTTTTTGGATTAGGTATGAATCTAATCAAGGAATTGTAAATACCATCTTTACCTTGATCTGCTGTAGGTTTATACAGATCAGAACCTTTTTCATTTTTTTGAAAGTTGTCAATATCTTCAATACTTAAATTGAAGATGTCAAATTCATTTGCCATGTTATTAAGTTTATTTATTAATTAGTTATTTGCCAGGTTATTATTATAAAGAATCAATTTAATGATCTAAAAATTATATATACATACTTATAAAAGTTTCAAATAAAAGTTATTAAAACTTTTTTTTATTTTTTTTAAAAAATTTTAATTTTTTTGAAACAAAAGTGCGCATGCACTATATAATAAGTACTGGTTTTGTTGTTGGGGTTAAACTAGATCTTAGCTGGAACTAGACCAACTGCAGAGAACTAGACCAGCTGCAGAGAACTAGACCAGCTGCAGAGAACATAAGATTAATACTAGACAGAACTAGACCCGGCTCAAGGCTTTATTTTTATCATATTTTATCTAGTAATTTTACTAACCAATATGCATCAATAAGATCATCAATTGGTTTTGAAATTTCATCAATGTACATATTTTGTTCTCTAACACACCAATTCCAAAATTCAGAATTAATTAATAATGGGTCATTTGCTTTGTTTTCAATAAAAGCAAGAAACATTCCTTTTTTATTTAGATTTCCTTTACCTGCTTTCATTTTAACTTGAGTAGGTGTAAAAATTGAAATTATATGGTTATTAAGCCATAAGTTATTCCGTACAACAGAGTTAAACGAAATAAGGTCTATGAAGGAATTACCTTTTGATCCATAACTATATCCTTCAAGTGCTATTAAAGATTTTTCTGGAATATATGAATTTATCAATTTAGCTAAAGAATAACTATCTTCTATCTTTTGAAGCTGATCTAATGAGTAGTCTTCGCATTTTTTTCTTCTATTATAGTGTATAACATTAACATCAGTCAATAAAGAAATATCATAGTGTGTTTGATAATCCTTAGGATGACTTTTTTTAAAATTTTTATGTTCTATGTTATAGAAAGAAATAAATTGTAATGCTTCATCAGTTTGAATACATAGACCAGGGCTATTAATTGAAAAATCTAATCCTACTTTCATTAATTTTTCAATTGTAGTTTAATTTTATTATCATTTGAATAATACCCATTTAATTTTTTATATAAAATGGTATTTTTATCCTGAATAGGATAATTATTTAGTCTTAATTTTTTATCCAAAATAATAAAATTTTGATAAGATCCATTTATTAAATATTGTAGTTTACCTTTTATAGAAATATTAAATTTTATATCAGTATTTATTTCAAAAGAAGATATTATCCAATTTTTATCAATTAAACTATCAATTTTCCATATAGAAGTATCAGATACTATTTCATCAGATATTTTAAGAATTCTACCTTCTGTTGAATCTTTTTTATTTACGGCATAATACAACTTACTATTTTTTGCTATATAAATTGTATCATTTTGAGAATATGCATTTGCTGTTATTAAAAAGGTGCATAATATGAATATTGATTTTATCATTGTTTTATTTTATATATATTTATTTTTTTGTAATGATGTGGCTGCAACATTCTTTCCTAGTCAGCCTTGTATGTGCCAGAAGATGTATTTTAGTTATATGTAAATTATAAGACGCAATCTACTATAGTGTATGATGATTTTAAATATTCTTGGGTACATGTTACAACTGTATTCCCATAACCTCCAAAAACAACAGTCGCACCTTGTGAGCCTGTTCCTGCACCATACCAAGTAGCTACTGTAACAGGACTTGCAGTTGACCAAGATGTACCATTATATTCTTCAGTACAAGCAATTCTTGCACCCGCAGTATAACCACCTACTGACAATGCTTCATTTTGCAAACCTGACCCACCCATATTACGTCTTGCAGTTATTAAACCTCCTCCTGATGACCAAGATGTACCATTATATTCTTCAGTACATGATGTCATGATATTACCTGCACTCCTACCTCCAATAACTAAACCTGCGTTCTGTGTTCCTGCTCCTGCTACGTAACTTCTATTGTTAATCAAAGCACCACCTGCTGACCAAGACGTGCCATTATACTCCTCACTACAAGTTTCATATCCATAACCAGCCATTGCAAGTCCTTCATTTTGTGTACCTGCACTACCATGTAAATAAAGAGGTCGTATAGTTGCACCACCTACTGACCAAGATGTACCATTATATTCTTCAGTACATAATACACCTACTGCTCCTAAAAAACCTCCGATCAAAAGACCTACATTTTGAGTTCCAGCTCCAGCTGGGTGGTTTCTAGCTGCTATGATATTATTACCTGAAGCCCATGTAGTACCATTATATTCTTCAGTACATGATAAATCAGATACCGTATTGCTACTACCTGCTACTGCAAGCCCTTCGTTTTGTGTTCCCATACCACCTAATCTGCCTCTTCCTGTTATCAACGCGCCACCTGTTGACCAGACACCAGCACCACTCCTACTACAATAAGATGCCATTGGTTTTAAATTTGTTGTATCAAACCATAAACATACCGTATTTACACATATCGTTGCAGGTCTATTTGCAACACCTACTATTTCACTACTCTGTAATTTTGCCATGTTATTTAATGTGCTTTATCGTTTTATTTTTATATTCTTTTACCTAAATGAAAACCTATAGCTGCCCCTACTAGTCTACTTGTAAATATATCGTATAATAAACCTTTTTCCACACCGAGAGCATTTGCTACTATTTTACCAACACTTTGGCCTAATGCAAAACCTGTTAAACCTCCAACTATAGATCCTATCAACCCTTCATCTAATTCTTTTTCCAGCTGTTCAATAGTTTGATCTCCATTTTTATATTTTTTTAAAAACTCATTAACAGCTTCATCTATAATGTTTTGATCTACAGATTCATTTAGTAACGTATAAAAATCTTCAATATTTCTATTTTCTAAAAGTTCAGATTCTTTTAAAAGATCTTCTCTTCCTAATTGTCTATAGACTTCTTTTCTTACTTTTTCCATCTTTTCAGCATAGTCAGGATCATCTTTTCTGTTAAAAACTATTTGTTGAGTTAGACTACCACTTATTTTTTTAACATCTTTCTTACGAGTTTTAATTAACCATGCAGCTAAATCTTTTATACCTAGATCTCTAAAGCGACCATTTGCATCAGGTGCATCAGAATCATGCCAGTCAGGAGAACCTGCTGGCTTTGCTTCATTAATAAAGTTTTTATTTAAAAACTCATTAAAAGTATGCATTTTTTTCATTTTTAATTTTTTAATTATTGAAATTCAAGATCTATTCTTAAATTATTATATACAAATACAACTTCAAAATTTTCAAATGATACAGAATCTGTTGAAAAATTTAAATTTAGTTCAGGCATTGTTTGAAAAAGAATTCTATCAAAATGAATAGTAACTAAAATATTGCCTTCTCCATCTATCATCTGTAATCTAAATCCATCAGGTAGATATATTTTTTTTTCTTTAGAGTAATAATATAAAAAAATTTCATACATCATCCAATAGTTAAAATGTCCATCAAATAATTGCATTCCTATTGTAAGCTCTTTTGCAAATAGTTCAGTAACTGGCAATGATGATGGATATTGTCTTTTAGTACCTGGAAAATCTATCTGTTCAACTGGATCATATGAAAAGCTTGGCAATGATACAGTTTGTATAGAATAATTTATTAATTCAAGTGGATCACTTATAATATTGCCAGGTATTCTATTCATATATTTAGAATATTTTGCAGAAATTTCAGCAGGTATAAATGATTTTGGAAAATTAAATCTAAATTGATTGCTATCTGCACTTTGTAACATATCTTTATTTAATTTGTGTTTTAACTAGACCTCTTGTTTTAATTGCAATTAGTTCATTGCTAGAAATTACACTAGGCACTATGTTACTTTGATTTGAAAATATATCACTTTTATTTTCAGAAACCTGCTGAGATTCTTCATCTATAAATCCACTTGTTTTTAATGATGATGCTCTAGCTAAATTCGTATTTAAAATATTTTCAAGAGATATTTTTTCAGATTCTTTCAAAAGAATTTCTTCTTCTAATTTATTAATTTCAATTTCTAATTCATTTTTTTCAGTTTCAAATTTAGATATGCTTAATGTTTTAGCCTGTATATTTTTTTCAATTTTTTTTGAGGTATTATCATAATTATTCTTGGCATTATATTCAAAAAAGTCCCAAGTACCTGTAAATATTACAGTTTCATCGCTTACTGCATCTGGATAATCTCTAACTAGTGATATTAAAAAATTTCTGTCAGTTATTTTTCTAATTTGTTGAGCATCATAGGATAATATAGTAAAATTAAGTTCTCCCTGTTTTAATGAATCTTGTATTATATTAGATTTAATTCTAACTATATAGTTATTATTATCTTTAAACGTTAAATATGCTTCTTTGTAACTTGACAAATCAGTTAATATCTTTTTATCAGAAGTTTGAGATTCTATAATAAAAAGAAAAAAATTGTCAAAAGGACTTATTAAAATATCTGCCATATAATTATAATTCTATTTCGCCTATTATTTCAGTTATTTTTTTATTTGGATCTATATCCCTTGCGTATATAATATATTTATAATAATAATTATTTGCGCCACCTAAATAATAAGCAGCCGGACTTTTATTTGTTTCATTGTAGTCAAAAGGTGGTTCTTTTATAGGCTCAGTTCCTATCATAGTTTTAAACTGTTCTTTTGCATCAAATTCATCTAATCTTTTATCTATAAGTACTAAAAGAGTTACTTTGCCAGGTGATGGGCGGCCACCTTCACTGTCTTTTATTGAAAACCAAGAGTTATCGATAAAGGTGTTTTTACCTATAGTTGTTTTATCTGCGTAAATATATGCAAATCTTTTTATATTTATTTTTTCTTTAGTGTCTTGTACTTCTAATGTATATGCAACATTATTTATTGCATTTAGCTGTCTGCCTACAGGATCTAAACTAGCAAAAAAACTGCTATACTTATTAGACTTCTTATTTTTTTTATTTTCAATAATTTTTGCTTTTCTCCTTTTATTTTTTTCTATTTCAGAAGATGTTGCTGATACACTATTTGAAGTATTAGATAGAGTATTTATATCGGAATTTACTGAAGGCGTTAACTTATCTGATAAACCTAACTCTGTTTCAGTATTAGATGCAATGTTAGATGCAAGATTGGTCTTAGCTTCAATTGCAGAAATTGTTTTTGAAACTTTACCTATTTGATTTTTTAAATCTTTAATTATATTAAATAATTGAATATTTTTTTCAGTTAAATTTCTTTTTTTATTTTTTAAAACATCTATTTCTTTTTTTAAAAAAATATTTCTTTTTTCTATCGCACTTTCTTTAGTCTTTATTGTTACAAGTCTTTGTGCATACGTTATTCTTTCAGGCTCATTTGATTTTTGCCATACTCCTGAATATAGCGCAGTTTCATTAATAAAGGTAGAACCTGCTGATATAGCAGTAGATATAAAAAAAATTCTAGTTGATAGCTGGAAAATACTAGATGATTGTTCAGCACTTATTTTAAAAACAACCTGGCCTATAACTTTATTAACATTAGACATATTTTGAAGAGCAGGTATTTTTACTTGTCTTTGATCATCTATAAAAATTAAATACGTTTGGCCTGCACCTGATAAATCTGTTTCTAATAAAGTCCCATCTGGCATTTGTTGAGAAAAATCAAACATCACATAACTATCAAAGTCAGGAATAATTAAAGTTCCGTCACCAGGTAAAAAATTAGAAGCATTAGACGTTGTAGCTTGAGCTAAATACGTGTATTTATTTTCTTTTGTAGATTTAAGTATGTTAGTTTGTATAGGCACTATATTTCTGGATTTTGATTTACTGTTATTGTAACTGGCGATATTTTAGCTAATACTACTGATCTATCTCTATAAACAGTATTAACTACTATCTGAGTAGATTGTGAAGTAGAAGTGCCTGATTGATTTTGTTGTACATTTATCGTATTACCTCCTATTATAATTTGATTTTTGCTGTCAACAACTTTATTATATACTTTAACTATTTCAGGAACTTTTCCTAGATATATTTTTTGAAGTTTTTTACCATAAACTCCTACGTCTCTCGATATAAGAGTTGCATTTCTAATAATTTGTTCCTGTGTATCTCTATTTACTAATCTAAGAATATAATCAATGGAAAAACTAACTGCAATTGATGAGTTCATAACAACAGGTCTAAAAATAGTAGGTAAATCATAGTCATCTATTTGGGTAATCATCTGTGAAGATGTTGTAATATAATTAACACCTATTTGTTCTTTAAGATCTATTTGATGTATAGCTATCCAATTTCCATTTGGCTGAGAATTTAAACTAGCCATAAAATTAGAATATATCTGTCCATTATATTCTCCATAGAGTTCAAAAAAGTCACCAGAAGTTGACTGCTGTATTACAGCAGCTAATTCATTAAATGGGTCTATTTGAGGAAGTGCTGCAGTGTTTAAATTTCTAACATTGTAAATAGGAAATCCCTGTTCTTTAGTAGTTTTTTGAATTCCAAAGACTGTAATATCTATAGTACTAGTTTTTATAAATCCTTTCCCATTTGTTATTTTGTAACCAAGAGTATTTGGTGATGTAGGATTTGAATAAAACGAGTTTATTAAATGATATAGTGAAGGAATCTTAATTTCTATATAAGTAGAATAAAGTCTTTCACCAATCATAAAAGGTCTAGGATTTAAAATTGGATTATCAGTTTTTAAATAAACTTTTGACATTAATCCACATTTAATTGAATCACGCCTTGTATAATTGGTTTGAAAAATAAATCCATCATAATTGTCAAAATTAAATCCTGCTGCAAAATGAATTTTTATAGTATCATATATTACAGATATATTAGGAGAAAAAGTTTGTAATACTTGATTGCTTGGCGTAAGATTAGAGTCAACATCATTATAAGAAATACTTCTAGCTGTTGTTAATGATGCAAAATTTTGGTTAGAATCATCTATAGGAACTGCTGACATATTTCTACTATTATACGTAATTTCTTCGTATGCAATAGGATTGAATAAATAACTATTATTAGTATATGAGTCATTTAGTATTTCAATTGGCAATGAATTAGTTGAATATACTAATGGATCAGATGGATCTGTATATATGTATTCAACTAAGGCGCCATTATAAATTGGTATAAATCTTGAACTTGTCATATTTAATTTATAATATGTAAAATAGTCAAAATAGCAATTACACTACCTAACAAAGTTTTCGTAAACTTATTTTTTATTTTTTCTCTTTTTATATTTTTTTCTAACTCTTTTGAATAATCCATTTGTATTTTAAATTTAGTTCTTTCTTCTTCTATGATACTTAAATAATTTTTTTCTTTAGCGGCCATTGTTAAAATTATACTATCTTGTAAGACGTTTTTTTTCTCATTTTCTACTAATTGCGTTTCAGTAAGTTTTAATAACTGAATAGCAGAATCACCTCGTAAAAGATCTTTCATTATTATTTTAATAACCGGAAAAGTAAAACATTTAACGGGTTCTATAGTCTGAGTATCTATTTGTGAAAAAACTGTCAATTTTGACATCATTATAAGTATCAATACTATTAATCTTTTCATAATATATTTCTTTTATTATATTTTTATTAAATTTAATTTGTTCAATTTTCATTTCAACTGAATTAATTTCTTTATTAAAATTTTGAATTTTATCATTTAAAAAAATTTGTTTTTTCTCTATACCTTTTATCATAACACTTAAAGAATCTATCTGTTTTTCAGACTTCGTGTTTTTAATATTAGGTGTTAGTACAAAGAAAAGCCAATATAAGATAAAAAAAATAAAAATACTTCCAAATATAAAAATTAAAAAATTACTATTAGGCTTTAATATATTTTTCCACTGTATCATATAATTTCTTCTTTTAGAGATTCTAACAAATAATCAGCATTGATTTTTTCTGTTCCATATACTAATCTCAGAGTATTAATAAAAGTTTGTTCATCTTGTCTTACGACCATTAAATTTTCTTGTAAAAAAGTCATTTCTTTTTTTAAATCTTCAATTCTTTTATGTATAGAATCTATTTGTCCATAAATTCTATTATACGTAAATACAAAATCCCTAGCTTTCTTTTTTTCTTCTGATGTCATTTTTTTATTATTTAAAGTTTATAAAATTGAGACTCCACCTACAATGTCTTGAGAACTCCAATTAAGGGTAATTGAAATATTTCTGCCTTCATCGCCAAACCCAAAAGAGTTACTAGTCGCGGTTGGTGGAAAATAGGGGATACCTATAGGTGCAAGCCCTTGGACATTCCAAGTTTCTTCTGTTGTAGCATTTATTTGATCTCTTAACTCATTAATTACGTCATACGCAGTATCTCCAGCTTGTACTGTATAACTAACAACTATAACCAGTGGTGATGTCCATGGATTATAAAAATAAAATATATTGCCTACTGATATATTTTCCCCTACTGAAAATGTTTGTATTTTATAGTCAGGATAATTTACAACATTAGCTACTTCCACTATTGTAGGTATAACTCCAAATCGACCTTCCCATATATAGCTTTTACCAGAAACCCAAGGCGATGGAGCATCCCATGATATAGAATTACCCGAACCTGCTGTAGAAATTGCACTTGTTCCTATTGGTCCACTTGTAGTAGCTCCACTTATCTCCCAAGTTAAACCTTGGAAATATGTAGAAGTACCTACTGTATTATTTGTTAATACTGCTCTATAATATGCAGATTCATTAAGATTTCCACTCGTAGATAAACTAGTACCTGGTAAATTTCTAGCTAACGTTGAAACTACATTCCATGTCATTAGATCAGAGGAATTTGATACTATGAGTGTATTTGGAGAAGCCGGTGCTTGTGATTGAGAAATAACGGAATAGCCTATACCTGTGCTAGTACCACTAGTTCCACTTGTCGCACCTGAACATGGATTTCCATTTGTTTCTCCAGTAATTAAATAGTTAGCACTAAAATTTAAAATACCATTAGTAGAACCTTGATAATCTATAAAACTTAATCTTCTCATACTTTTATAGCCAATTCCGCCAAATCCAGAATTTGCATCATTAACATAAAATGCTAATGCAGATCCACTAGTGCTAGCACAATAGAAAGAAGCTTTTACAGAACCTGCTATTGGTATTGTTGCACAGTTACCAGCTATATTATGAGCGCCTGCTGAATAAAAAGGCATACCATATTCAGTATTTATAGAAATTGCAGTACTCGAATGTTCTAAATCTGGCTGGTATGGAAATCCTGTAACAATAAGCCCAGATTGATAAAAATTAGGAGACGGTGGACATGCTAAAGAACTAGGTATTGTAATATTAAAAACAGCATCAATAGTTAACATATTACCAACTCTAGTATATCTTGCTTTTTTAACTGAATATATACTAGTTCCACTAGTTCCAAAAGTTCCACTTATTGATGTTGGATTAAATACAGAAAGAACTGGATTCCATCCACCTTCTTCATAATGATCTAATGAATTAGGGTCTGTTGAATTTACCCCAGTTGAAGGAAATGCCAATGCTTGAGTTAATCTACCGCTAGTAGAGAGACCAAATGCTTCTACTGAATTATTTCTTTTAATAGAAATTAATTGTGAAGAAGGAGTGCTTCCTTTAACGTCTAAAGAAATATTACTAGTACCAGGCGTGTTAATAGCAAAACTGCGACTTACTGTAGTTACTATAGATCTGCCTGAAAGTATTGAAATATCATAATTACTACCAGAATTTCTTATGTAAATAGAAGAATCGTTTAAAATAGGTGTAGTCGTTGGATCACTATTACCTAATACGATAATAGCATCGCCATAAGAACCGGTTACACCTTTTTTAAGTGTAAGAGCAGCACCTGCGTACCCAGTTAATGTTGATTGTTTAGCATGAATTGTAATGTTACCAACACTATTATTTGATCCAAAAATTCCAGTATTGTATCCTGTTACAGGATTATATGTTTCTATTAAAATATTACGACCACCTCCTATATAGGTTTTAGAATCTGGTGAATCTAGAGAAATACCATTAGGATAATTACTAAAAATAGAAGAATTTGTTATTTTTTTCTGTCCTACTATTGAAATTCCATCAGCTACGTCTAACGTAACATAGCTCATGTCATTAACAATATTTGTATTATAACTTGTTGTTCCATCACCTTGAGCTCTAGACAGAATTATATTTTTACCAATTCCTAATTCTTTAGGCGCATGTACAAATAGCGATGCATTATTTGTGTTAATATTAGATGCATATATATCTGAAATATAATCTACTGGAGTTCCTCCTATATTTTGATCTGCAGCTGCACCAAAAGGTGCGCCACCTATTAATAAAGCCTGTTCATTACTATTTCCAGCAGATGACGTTGAATAATCAAAAGAAGGTCTTAAAAATCTAAATGTATATAGTGGTAATGATGAACTTATGTTAACTGAAGATCCATCTAATTGATCCCACACAGTGCCAGTTCCTACTAAACTAATACCAGTAGAAATCCAACTAGTTCCATTATATTCATAAACTAAACCTGATGTATTTAAAAATAAATCCCCTGTATTTAAATTTGAAACTGGGTAACTAGAACCTTGAAACCATTTTGTTCCTCTTATACCTTGCGGGCCGCTTATACCTTGCGGGCCAGTAGGTCCAAATGGGCCTTGCGGGCCAGTAGGTCCAGCTGGACCTCCACCATTCTGTAAGAATTGATCAAAGTTATAATTAACTTTATCGGCAAACTGAGAAATAGTATCAGATGCAATAATTTCATATAGTGTAATAGCCATGTATAATTATTATTTCTTTGTTAGAATAATGCTGACGCCTATTGTTGTCGAATATCCTAATTTTTTTCTATATATTATATCAAAATTCAAATTATTAGTATTTTGATTTTGAATACCAAAATTTTTGTCAATTATTAAACCTTGTTCAGACTTAATACTATTAGTTTTATCCATCCAACTAAAATCATCTGAGCCACCTGCTATTTCTTTTAAATACATATCTATATTTTGAATTTTATATAATGGTATTATATTTATCTGTATGTAAGATTTAATAAATTGTTCAATATCAGTATGAGAATAACTAGTAAATGCTGGATTAACGTAAGTTAAAAATAAATTATATATTTTTTCTATGTAGTATCTTATAAATCTAGACTGTAGATCTAAAGTAATATTTAATGTATTTTCAGAACTATAAAAATAAACAAATTCAGTAGAATCAAATGTATCTATTATAATACTTTGAGGTACTTTTAAATATTTAGAACCAAAAAAACTTTTTTTCTCTAGTGATGATAATGTACCAGGTGATAAAACTTTATTTGTTTTGGTAAAATAAGTTACAAAATAACCTGGGTCCCATGATGAAGAAAAAATATAAAATTTATCATGTTTATCTATTGCAACTTCTCCAATCAAAGGATATACGCTATTAAAAGAAGTATCACTAGAAAGTTCCAATACTGCACCAGGGTTTGTAGGACTTACTTTGTGGAAAAAATAGTTACGAATTTGACCAAAATTAATATACGAAGAATCAAACTGTGTATTTTTATATCTGCATAAATTAAAAGTTTTTTGCTGATATGAAGTTAATTGTAAATTATTATCTATTACATTTTCAATGTATGGATCTTTAAATTTAAATAAATTAGTAAATTTAATATTATAATTTCCAGGTTGTCTATAAATAGGAAGAACACCAGGTGTTTTTGAAACAGCAAATTCATATCCTACCACATCTTGTAAATTAAATAGAGTAGGTTTGTTTGAATCTACTACATATCTTAAATAGGATGCTTTCATATCTAATGAACCTGTTGATAATTCTAATATAAAATTATTATAAGATAATTGTCCATTTTCATTTACTGTTTCGTAGATAACTTCAGGAGCTCCATTATTTATCATATTATAGATATTAGCAAAACTTGCTAAATTCATTCTATTTATTAATTCTTCATAGCCTCCGCCAATTACACTATAATATCCATTTTTAAAATTAATAAGGCTTGCACCATTTATAGGAAGATTTGCATCAACTCCATTTATTTTAAATGATAATGCCTTTAATAATCCATCATTTTCAATTTTAATTATTTTTGATATTTGATATACATTAGGAAAGACATTAAAAGTAATATCATCAAAAAGACCATTATTGCCTTTAATAATTTCTGTAAGAAATTTAGTACCAACACCTTTTATATCATAAGTACCACCAATACTTCCTGTAGATATTAGTGGATTTATCCAACCTGTCATCTTAACTGAAGAATATGAAGCAGGACTATATGAACTAATAGGAGAAGGATAATAATTGGTAATTACTGATTCAATATTAGGATTAAATGTCGTTAATGTTGAATTGCCAATTTTAAAATTACCAGCTGAAATAATGCTTTGTAAATTATATAATAGAGTCCTATCAACAATAGAAGTAGAACCAGGTTGCATTTCTGGATAATTAATTTTTAAAAAAATTAATAATGTTATAGTTTTCCACTTTTTATTATTAATAACTTTAATCTGGAAATTAGGTTTATCGGATCTTGTTGTTGGAATTAAAATAGCTGCAAACTTATAATCATTAAAGTTAGAATTTTTTAATGTTTTTATAGAATTTAAATTATAATTTAAAGAAATTCCAGCCTCTACTCGTTCTTTAGCTATTATTCTGACTCCTCTGAAAAATGATTGTGCATAATTCTGAGAATTTCCACCTTTCATTCTACTATATCTTATCTGTTTATCAAAATATGCAAAAGATGGAGTATTACTTAAAGTTTGTAAATTGTCTACAATAAAGAAATTACTAAAATTATCCGTTGTAACATTTTGAAAAAACCCTAGATTATTATTGATATTATCGTCTGGCGTAAAATTAAAATAACTCCAAGAATTCATTAATCCATCTTCGGAAAAATAAGTAGGAACTTGTGATAAATAATACCATTCATGTGAAAATGATAAAGGGTCTTGTTTGTTTGAAAGAGGCGATGGTGAAAAATTATAAATACCAAAAGCTTCAGAAAAATTAAGACGATATGGTTTATTTCTTACATCATTTCCATTATTATATACCCATTTACATACAAAAGGTGTAATTCTTGAAAAAAGTGCAAGATTTTTATTAAAATTTTCAAAAAGTCTATCATATTCAGAAAGAATAAATGTTTCTTCTTGATTATTATTTGCTGTATTTTCTAATACTGGCTGCAATTTAGTAAAGCCTCCATTTTTATAAAAGTTCATAATATTAGGATATGAACTTTGATTAACAGGCACTAATAGAATTTGATTAGAACTATTTACAAGTTTTACATTTTGATTATAGTGATCATATTCTTCTGCTAATTCACCTTCCTCACTATATTGACTGCTATAAAAATCAAAATCAAAATCTTTTAATGGAAATATAGAAAGTCTTCCATATTTAATTTCATAAAGATCATATATTGATAAACCTCCAGATTTACTAGTTTTTATAGAATTTTCATCAAAGCATGCAGAAATATATGATGTAATTTTTTTAAATTCTTTAGGAGATCCATTAATATCAAAAACAGGTTCATCTAAATAGAGACCATAATCTATACATTCGCTTTTTCCATTGCTTTTAACATCGGTATATTTTCCTAGTATTGTAGAATTTAATGAAATATCTACTCTAGCTCTAGATTCTTGGTAATCAGAACCTCCTGTAAAATAAAATTTATTAGCAATATTACCAGTGCTTGTAGTAAATTTTTTAGGAAATATTGTTAATTCTGATATTTCTCCTATTGTCGAGTCCAATTCAAAGTTTAAATTATTGAATCTAGTTCCTCCAAATCTTGAAAAAAAGATAACTTTATCATCTTGAGCTACTGCATTAAAAAAGCGTTCGCCTTGTTTGTAGTAGTTAAGAGCAGATGCTATTGATAATGCAATATCTTTAGGCTGACCTTGCCCATTAAAAAAATATTGATAACTTTTTCCTAATGAATTAGGTCCAATTTTACTATTTACTAATGTAGCGTTACTTTCTAAAGTAAGAGTAAAGTTATTATTATCATAAAAATTAATAGTATATCCTAAAGGTATTTCTCCTGAAATAGTCCAACTCACTGAAGATTTAGCTTTTCCTTTTAATAGTTCAGTGTCAAAAAAACCAACAGATGGTGTATAGCCTGAAAAATCTGAAATATTAACATCAGTATCCGATAACCTAATTGAATTAGAGTCCCAATCTGAACCTTTTTTAACGGTATGAATAGAACCTTGTTTATCTTTAATAACAAAAATAGATTCTAATTCATCTGCTATAGATGGAGATAATTCACCAGTTTTTGTAATTAAACTATCAGGTTGATAATAAAGAACAAGCCCGTTAGGATTGTTCATTGAATAATAGTTTAATTTTTCTAAAGAGTCAATTGATGGTAATTTTGGTGTTTGAGTTTTTTCATTTGCACTATTCGTGTAAAAACTGTTTCCATCAATTTTAAAAGAGCCTTCTTCTACCATATTTGCATAAAGACCGAAATAGCGGTTAATAGAAAAATCGGAAGAAGTAGTATCAGTAAATAAATATTGTAAATTTAAAATATTAGCAACTATTACACTATTTCTTTCAAATCCATTTGAAATAAAATATTCTTGTTCTATTATAGATTTATCTTTACTATAAAATTCTTTGTAAAGAATTTCACCTTTATCTACAAATCTTCCATCAGCATAAGAAATTCCTCTATATTGAGTCATTTGATCTGATTGAAGATTTAAAAAGAATGGAGATTCAGGAAAAGTTTGTTGATTTTTATAATTTCTGATGTATCTGCCTAGATCTGAAGATCCGGTAAGATCAAATGTCTTAATAGCAGTACATGAATTAAGAACATTCTGAGTAAAATTTATAGATGTAGTAGCTTCAATAATTCCTTCGTCTGCATTATTTTGACCAACCATGTTAAATGCAGCAGGGTTATCTATTCTAAAAATTATAAAATAATTTGGAATATAGTCTTCAATCCAAAGAGGTGCTAAAATTCCAAGATCTTCAGTGTAAGATTCAGAAGTAATTGCTTCAGTTCCAGAAGCATAAAACATTTCATATTGAGAATCGTATGTAGAAAGAACAGAAGAATTATCACTATTCTGTTTAATAGAATATGCAATTTCTTTTGGTGTATTTCTAATAGAATAAAAGGAAGCTATATCTTTATCATAGGTTGATTTAGGATCGATAGCAACTGCTTTATATACAGAATTAGATAATATTTCATTTGCATCAAAAGATTCTAAGTAAAGTTTACCGGAACTATCTACAACTATTTTAATATTTGTAGTAAGTTTTGGATTAGTTCTAATCAATTGAAAAGAAGCATTATCTAATATAGCTTCAGCCATATATGTTTAATTCATTTATTTTATTTATATATTAAAATTTTTAAAAAGAATAACCCATTAGCAATCTAAATACTAATGGGTTCCTAATTTTTATGATATTTTTGCGTTAGAGTTGCCTCCTAAAAATGCATAATTGATACTTTTATGTTGAGACTCTTCTACTTTTTAATTTTCATTGATTTAGAGATTTCTATAAGATCCTTTTTCAGGTTACCGAGCTTGTATCTTCCAGATTCTATCGTATCCCATGTTTTTTTCAAATCAGCTTTGTCCCTTTTGTAATGATCTACGTATTCGTTCCAGTGATAATCTTCTATACCTTCCATTTTTTTTACTGCCTTTTCAAAATAAGTTTCGAAATCTTCAGTTGAACAGAGTCTTTCTATTTCCAAAGCATCTTTTATCGTGTGCCATTTGTAACCTGTCCCGTCATAATAATTAAAGAAATACTCAAAAACTCCTTTATTTTTTCCATCAAGTTCTATACCAGCAGCACCTGCAGCACCATAAACTAGCATTCTGCCACCGATGTATTGGATCAAAGAACTTAGGTTATAACCATCTTTCTTAACTGGAAAGTCTCTGCCTACATCAGAACCTACCGCCACTTTGCTGCTTGCCCATGGCTTCCAATGGTCAGAGGGCTTTGAGCTTTCCCATGCACCATCACTAATCTGACCAGAAATTTCGCATTCAAATAAATTTTTCTGCGAAAGAGTTGCCACTGTGAGTGTACCTACTCCGTTGTAGCCTTCTGCCTCATTAACGAAATCATTAGAAGGATATACGCTTTCATTATTGGCCTCGTTAATAAAATCTTCAAATAATTTAATGTGTTTCATATTGTTGTTTTGTTATTTTTATCATATTTTTGGCTTCCCTAACATTATTTTGTTATGTGGATGTCCGGCTAACATTCTACGATACCAAGAATTGCCAGAAGTCGATAAGCCATCTGGATTTTTACCTAGCCATTCTACAGATTTTCCTAAAACTTTTTCAACGTCCTCTTGAGAATCTACTTGTGGTACATTATACTTATTTATCAAAATTTCTGCAATTTTACCAGAAACTTCTACGTAATAACCTAATTCTTTAAGTTCTTTACCTCTTTGTTCTAAATATTCACGCTTAGCATCTCTAGTTCCATCATGGCCTACCCCTGTATATTTAATTCCAAATTTTGTTTTTTTACCAAAAATGATAATATCAAAATCATTGGAATTATGTATATCTATACCAGCCCAGTAATCCCAGTCAGGATCATTAAAAACATCGTTAGGACTAGTTACTTTACTATGACCTCCAATTTCAGCATACGCCGTATTAATCAAAGTAAATAATTCGTTAGCTAATTCTGGATGTTTATGATGATCAAACTGAACTGGTTTCCCTCTCTTTGGATTAAAGATTTCACCGCTGGTAGATTCAGTTAGCCAACTACTAAAGTTTTTTATAAATTTCACTGTGCTTTTGTTTCATTTGTTTTTTTATTGATCATGTATGTTTAAAACACTATTTTCACTATTTTCATAATCTACATCAAATCCTTTAGAATCAGCTGCATCTATAAATCTATCAAATTCTCTAGTTGGTAAAGTATAAAATACATCACCATTTTCATCAAAATAATCTAGTGCTTTACTAAATTGTTTATGTAATAGGTTATCTAATTTTTCATCATTTATTGAAAATGTGATAAATTTATAAGATTCATTAATGCCTTTTTCAACTACACCATCATTACCATCCATAGTATCATGTACTGAGTTTAATTGGTCTACTGCTAATGTAATTTGTGAATACATCCAGGCTGATAATTCCTCACCATTATGCAATCTTTCTAAAATCATTTTAGCATAATCAGCAATTCTTTCTAAATCGCCCATTGCCATTTTTTTAAGGCCATTAACTATTTCTTCGGATGATTTATAATCATTTTCATTTAAATAATCGTTAGGTGCAGTCTCTCTCAAGAACTGTTCAAATAATTTTATTTTTTTCATTAATTAGTTTTTTTTATATATTAAAGATAAGCAGCTTATTTATTTTAATTCAATCACCCCATCTATAATTTCACCATTAAAAGTAGATAATTTAATATTTGATCCCAATTTTTAAAACCATCAGTACCAAACTGGATCCATTGTCCTTTAAACTCTGCAGCTCCATTATTAGGTCTATCATCAATAAGATAATCACCCATTAGAAGGTCTTTTCTGTGAGAAAGTATAAGTCTTTTATGAGCTAATTGGCCTAAATGTTTTTGTACCCATCTGCGTTTAGAACTCCAAGACTCTACGTTTGACCAAGGTGCAGTACTTAAAAAGAATATATCGTATTTTGTTGATAGTTTTTTGACTGCATCTAAAGATCCATGAATAGGTTCTGGATTTTCAAATAACTCTTTGTCAACTGATGTTAATCTCCCTAGATGTTCAACTGCATCAGGTCCATGTCTTTTAATAGCATGTGCTTCGAGGTCTACCATCACTCCATCTAAATCGATGTATAGTATTTTTTTATTCATGTGTGTGTTTTTATATAGTAAATATATTAAAAAAAATGGAATAAAAAAAATATTTAGTACTTTTTAAAAAAATAGTTTTTAAGAATTAGCTTTAATCCATTGTTTACCTATATAATTTTGCAAAGGTTTTCTAAGCAATTTAGATACAGCTCCTTCCATTTTTTTAATATTTTCAATGCCTGATAGAGAATTGTCAATAATAATTATATTTTCAATACCGAATAGATTTTGAAATTTTCCTATATTATTCTGCACAGAATGCCATATTTCTTTAACTAAAGCATCAGGTAAAGATCTTGATCTATTTGCATTTCTTTCTAGTGCAACGTCTAGAGAAGTGTTTACAAATAACATATATGTATCATACCCTAATTTTTCAATACTTTCCTTTTTATATTTAATTTTTTCATAATCATCACCAGTTCCATCAATTAACATACCTAACCGATTTTTCATGTATAAATCTAATTTAGCTGCTGTTATTTTTTTAGCTTTTCCTCTAGGGGATTCAGGCCCTTGTGAAAGAGCATCAAATTCAGCAGGCGACATCTTTGCTAAACTTTTAGGATTTATACCTTTTTTTTGAAGTTCATATTCAAATGCTTGATCTGAGTTAATAATTTTAAGTCCTGTAGAATATGAAATAGATTGAAAGCTGTGACTAGGTGCTCCAAAAATTTCTTTAACGACTCTAGATTTACCAGAGCCTGGTCCACCTGACATAAAAATAACTTTAAGTATATTTTTGTCATATATACCTTCATTAATTAAATTTTTTTCTAGATCTGACAAAGAAAGTTTCTTTGTAAAATCTTCAAATAATTTGACGTGTTTCATTTTTTATTTAATTATTTCCTCTAGAAGAAGATCTTCCACCACTTGAAGGAATGCTGCTGCTTGAAGATGGTAATGAAGTCCTTGGTTGAACCGTTGTACTTGGTCTTTGACGACTATATTCAACAGATGGCTCACTTGTTCTTGGAGAATATCCTCCAGTAGATGGTATTCTACCCTCTGTTGTTGGATATCGACCTGCTCCACTTCCTTCTACAGAAGGAATTCTTGTGCTTCTTTCCATCGGCATATTTCTTCCTGCGGAAGGATTTGTCCTTGGAGTACTTTCAATGGTTCCAACCTCAGGATTACGTGCGCCTGGAACAGGACCAACAGATCCTCCTCCTCTTCTTGGTCCATAATAGCCATTGGAAGCATCAACAGGCGTTACTGTAGTGTTATTATTATTATTATTGCTTTGACCCCAGTTATTATACCCGTAACCGTTACCCCATGTTGGCATATAGTTATATGAAGGCATATACATAAATGGTGAACCAACCCATCCAAAACTACTCATAGACATACCTGATCCAAAACGAGAAAATGGAGAATTCCAGGATGAATAAAATGGATCGTACATACCAAAACTATTCCAGCGGTTGAAATTATTGAAATTAAATACTTGAAGTGGTCTATGAAAACGACGAATTCTTGAAGTGTAATAAAAATCATAATCGTTGTAACTATATGAACCTAATCGATTTGATGAAGATGTGGTATTTTTTGTTTTTACAACCTCGTCAGGATTGTAATAAACATCATCCATTTGAGCACTCATTGGACTGGTAGCCAACAAAGTGAGCACGGTAATAATCAGGGTGTATTTCATGACAATTATTTTAAACGTGGAATTAATAGAATCATCTTTTATTACTGCTGTCGTAAAATAGTTGTTAATGTTTCGTAAATAAATCATTTATTTTATATTATAGTCTCTATTTGTCCAATTATCTTCAACACCATAAATACCACGATCTCCACTGCCGCCTACACTTGGTGTTATAGTGTTTATTGTATTTTGTAGATCATTAAGTGCGCTTGTTACATTGGCTTTAGGAATTACATCTAAATTTAAATTATCAGGAGAATATTTTGCAGATATTTCAACATCAAAAGAAAATATATCTCCGCCTTTCACATAAATATCAAACCCCATACTTTTAGCATATTTGATATTTATAGTTCTACCTGTAGGGTCTCCACCTATATTACCTAATCCGGTATTTCCTGAGCCATAATAATCTGTCATTCTATATTGAAAACTTATAGGAACTTTAATGGAAGAAGACGTACCTGATGTAATATTTTTTGTTGAAGTTTGAGATTTACCATTTACTATAATACTTTCATGCTTATCAGTTGATATAAATAAATACGCACCGCAACTTCTCTTCCCTAATAAATATTGATCATTAGTATCAAATGACATCTTTACACCTCTTTGATAATTAAAAGGTGCTAAACCTACACCATTATATAAAGTACCACTACCACTAATAATACCAATACTTAAATCTCTTAGTGATGGACTTGCTGTAATATTAAAAGTACTATTACTACCCATTGCACTCATTTTTTCATATAAATAGATAGGCTGCTGTTTATGATATAAATTATCATCTAATAGATTAATAAATCTAGTTTGTCTAAATAGTGGCAATGCTACTTTTCTGCCTAACGTAGTAGATGAAGGCTGTATAGCAGCGCATGTAGAAAATACATTAATAGGTGTTGAATTTGTACGCAAAGCTGATGAACTAGGTACTGTTGATCCTAATCCAGAACCTGTGCCTGTATCATATGTAACATTTTCATAAAAACTTTTAAATGTATCAATGCCTGCTGATATAATAGGATGATCAATATGAACTTCTAAAACATCTCCTATTGCAGCGCCCGAACCGTCATATCCTGTAGAAGTTGTTGGTTTAAATATGCTGCCATCCCAATAAAATCCACCGCCCCATATAAAATGAGAAGTATCTCCACTTGTAGTAGAATTTTGCCTAGTATAAAAATATTCAGCATCATCTAATTTATCTATTCTAATGCCATCTGGATTTTTATAATTATAAAAATTATTTTCACCAGCTACGTCTTTATATCTAGCATAGATAAACTGACCTTTAACTTGACATGATTGATAAGGTGATAGCGAACTAATATTTCCATATTTATTATTAGAAGTAACTTCAGGATTTGTAAGCAATAAAGGAACTAAATCATATCTTTTTACATTATTATAATCAGAATCTGAAGATGAATATGTATTAAAATTATCAAGATATGTATAGATAGAAGATGGTATTGTAGAAGATATTCCATTTACTGGATTTTCTGATTCAATAACTTGTCTATCATTACTTCCCCATATTCTAGAAATAAGTTCAAGAGGTGTTTGTGTAGTATTTTTTATATTAATAAAAAATGTTTTTGTAATAATAGCTCCTTTTTTAACAGTCAACGCATTAACTGCATTTGTATAATATCCAGCAAAAATAGAATTTTTTTGATTTCTAGCAATTGGAGTTTCAACGCCATTTTCATCTAGAAATGTAAGTTGAATTTCAGCTTTAATTCCAGATAACTGTTGCTGTAATTGGATTATAGTATTTTCTAATTGATTTAATTTAGTAAATAAATCTATAGGTTGCTGTGTACTATTTGCTACAAACCCTGAAGCAATAACTGATGCATCATGCGCAAAATATCTATCACCAGAATAAAATGAACTAGCTAAATGGGTATCAATACCTTTAGCATTGATAGCTTCTTGCAATTTGACTGCAGCCAATGATTCTCTATTTTGTTTAATAATATCAGTAAGAGAATTATCAGGATTTAATTCAGCTGGAAAATTTATAATTATTTTATTAGAATAACCAGAGTATGCAGGGTTAGAAGGCCATCCTGCTTCTGAAACAGATTTTATTCTAATTTCAACTTGTTCAGCTTTTTGGATTGGAATATCTAATTGATTTATATTGATTGAATCAGCGTCTTGAGTAATTACAGGATTCCATTCATATCGTTGAGTAGCTGTATTATAACTTCTACTTCTTACTACTGAATGTATTTGATTCCAATTAGAATATGCACCCATTGTATCTACACCATTATCTAAAAAATCAAAAGTTTTTACAGGATTAGCTGCGCCATTACTGGATAAATATCTATAATCTATTTGAAACTGTACTATATTTTGCGCACCGGTTTCAGGTGAAATTTTAGGTTCCGGTATAGAAAAAAACCCTCTAACTCTATATTTAGGATCTGCTCCAGTTAAACCATTATCTCTTATTCTGCCATCTATTTCTTTTACTAAAGAACTATAAAGATCAGATTTAGTCGATCTTTGTTGCACTAATCCAAATAATGTATTTCTGTCAGAATCTCTTTCTACATTATTTTGATAATTTTTATTAGCTATTTCTGACCTTTTCTGAGTAATTGCACTATCTAATTCTTTTAATTCTGAACTTAGACTATTCTTTTGTTTATTAAGATCTTCAATATTTTTTATAATAGTCTGATCTGTAACTTGTTGATTAATCTGTACAACTTTAAAGTTATCAACATTTAATACAGGTGCATTAGGCTGTAATGCTTGTGCGCTTGTAGGTATTTTATCTATAGATAGTGATAAAATATATCTTCCAAAATCGACCACTGCATTTTTATAATATGTAGACAATGGAATAACAGTTCCATCATTTTGTGTATATATAAGATCATTTGTATAAAATGCAGAACCTGGAGACCAATTTACTGCGGGTATTCTTGAATTTGGATCTACTGGCTTGATAAAAACAGCCATATATTCATTATATCCAATATTTAAATTTACTTCAATTAAATCATCTGTTGTAGAATAAATTTTTAAAATGTCTGCTCCAATAGATAAACCTTTATTGCCTTCCACTAATTCAAGAGTTACTGCATTGGTGGAAGTATCTATAGCCTTAATAGTATATTGAGTATCTATTATATCACTATTAACAACAAGACTATCACCAACTTTAAGATTAAGTGAATCTGTAACTGCAAGATCCGCATCACTGTAAGTTAATTTATTTAAAATAAATATTTTTTGGGTTTGTGAATTTTGAACACTATTTACTACTTGAGTAACATTTGAAGATGTAATATCAACTATATCAAAATTTCCATAATATCTATTAATATTAGGCGGTAGCTGAACTATACTTTCATCTTCAATATATGATATCTGATTATTATCTAATAGAGTTAATAATGTTGCGTAATCTAAAGTATTAACACCTTTTAGATTTTGATTAAAATATGTTAATTTTTGTGGAGTATCTAGAGTTAAAAAAATTCTTTTTACTAACGCCTCTTCTGTCTGATTAGGAACTTGCCCTGTTAAATTAAAAGTAACATATAGTAGCGGAGTTAAAAAATTATCAAAGAAATAATTATCTTTAACTTCAAATTTATTTATAGTAGGTATACTAGATAAATCTTTAGCTTCTGACAGAAGGCTAGAAAGAATAATTTTTCTAAAAGTTCCATCACTTAATAACAGACTGCTGTTACCACCTGTATTAAAATTTGTTAAAGTTTTAATATTTTGATCCAATCTATCGATTTCACTCTTTAAATATCCAAAACTTGGAACCTGTAATTTTTTTGTATATCCGGTACCATCTGTAAGGTCTATAGTTACAGTCTGTTGTGAACTTGTAACAGCCTCAGTGATTTTTTCGTATGCTGTTACATTATTATTGTAAAGCCTAAGAAGCTGAGGTAAAATTGTTGATATTGAGTTTTGACTGTTTGACATATTTTTATCGTAGTATATCTATTGCAAATGTGTATGTTTGAGAATCTAAACATATTATTTCAAAAATTGGTCTTACCGAAATAAAATCTGATGAAAATATGTTACCTATTGTTATTCCATAAGAACCGTAACCTTTTTTATTTAAAGAATCGGTAAATATTTGTATATTTCTTCCGGCCATATCTATTAAATTAGGAAATACCATTCTAGCAATTTGGCCTTTTGAGAAAGGTGAACTACTATCATCTATAAATATTTTAAGATCACCACCAGCTGAACCTGTAGTATATATTCTACACATATTATTATATGGTTCTAATAAATAAACAAGACTGGGTGAAGATATTGAAATATCTAAAGGTTCTGATGCCGTTATAAGATTATTATTTAAATCATTAGGAATATCAATAGCATAGCTTTGAACACTATTAGTAATTTTTATTTTATTAGGTACTGATTTATCTAAAGATATACCAGTACCTGGATATAAAACATCTGTATTATATTGTAAATTAACACTAACCTTACCATTTACAATATTGCCTAATTCTTTATTAATTTTATTAATCATATCTAAAATAGCCGTAGAAGATGAGTAATTCATTCTGGCATTTTGTAGATTTGTTTCTAGTTGATTAATTTTTGATGTCATGGATTGAACATCCGGTATAGTTGTCGCCCTGTTTTCAAGAGAATTAACTCTAGTTTCTAATTCAGTGTATTTAAGCTGTTGTGTTTCGAAAAATTTTACAGACTGTTGGAGTTCTGCTACTGCTTCTATAAACTGACCAGTTGAAAAAGTGCTATATTCATTTACTATTGAATTAACGCCTACTGTAAGAGATGATGCGTCTATTCTTATATTAAGTTTAAATCCATAAGAATTACCATTTTCTCCAGTGAGAGAGTTAGGTTTATATTTAGGAGTTCTTTGAATATATCCACCTGCATTAGTTAATGTCACATTATCTAATAAAAGAACTCCATATAAATTAGTAACTCTTTCTAAAGGCGAAGATACATCATAAAGATCATAATATACTAAAACTGCGTTATATTCAAAATTAGAAGCTTGATTTGAACTATTAAATTGCATAATAGTATCTAAATTAGGATCTGCTACTATTGCAGCATAACTATTAGGCTCAAACTCAATACCTATACCATCTAATTTACTTCTTCTATATGCAACACCATCAAATCCTGATGGATTATTATAATCTGCAGGGTATTTTTTAATATCAGTGTTGCCTGCATCTGTAAAAGTTGCAGGTTCTGTAAAATATGCATTTGTTACATTTTGTGGATACGGATCATTCATCCAATTGGCGTCAGGATCAGTCCAATTTATTTGGTCATCTACATCGTAATATGCTCTAATATCTAACCCTTCAGGGTGAACAGTATCAGTACCACGACCTAAAATATATTCATTAGAACCTTGAACAATCATATCAGGTTGATAATTATTGTCAGATGTAGTTTTAAAAAGTACAGTAGGTGTATTTCCTACTTGAGTAGGCACATAAATGTATACTTCAGTATAACTATCGCCTCCTTTTTCTACATTATTAATAACATCTATGTCACCGATAAATTGAACTACTTTTTGGTACTGTACAGAGCCTGTTGATGTTGAATCCTCTTCTACAAATCTAGGATTGACTATTGTAGAACTTGCCTCTGCTGGTGTAGCATTTCTAAATCTGATAGCACCTGTTTCTTTTAACCATTTAAAAAAAACTCTTTCAGATACACCTTGTTTTAGAGTAGCATCATAATTTACATCGTTAAGTATTAGACTTTCTATATTTAATGCATAATTTTGTAAATTTTGAGCTATATCAATATTTCTATCAGAACTTAATCCTCCATTTACAATTTCACCATCTATGGTGTTAAATTGCATATAGTTATTATAATCTCCAAAATCTGAAAATGGAAGAGAATCAAAATTAGGAATATTTAATAAAACATATTTAGAAAATACAAATTTAAGATTTGTATTGTTGATAGTTTTAGAAAGATCCCTAGCAGCTGAAGAAAATGTATAAAAAGTTCCTCCTTGAATTTGTGGCGTTCTTATAAGTGGAGCTATTGCCATTTTTTTATTTTTTTAACTAGATAATGTATAATTAACACCGCCTACTAAATACCATACTGGATTATTAGAAGAGTCAGGAATACACATAAAATGTGCAGTTTGACCAATTCCAGATAATGCAACCTTAGTTGATGTACCAGTAAGAATCAACGTAGTGTTAGAGCCTGCTACTATATTAACAACTCCTGACGTAGTATCATAATAACAAAAAATAATTTCTTGACCTAATTCACCTTCGAATAAACTAATAGTAATAGGTGATCCTCCATCGTTAGATACTCTTTCTATTGTATATGGCGGTATTGCAGATGCAGATCCTATACTTTTTGTTAAACCTGGTGCTGTAGTTATTTCATTAATTAATGTAGAATTAATATTATTTCTATAAAGATTTCCTTGTAGATTAATATTTCCCTGTACCGTAGGATTTGCTGTAATATTAAATATCGATGAAGTTACCTGTAGTTTAGGAGAACTTAACCCTACTGTTAAAGAATTTGTGGTAATATTGGAAAGATTCGTAAATGTGCTGGCTGCTGGATTAAGATATACCAAAATATCATTCACCGCATCTGCTAATACGTTAAAGTTATCATTGATTACTAATCTAGAACCTGCTAAAGAATCAGTTCCAAGAATTTCTGTTACTGAGATTGACATTTGTTTTTAGTTTATTATTAAGAAATTTTTAGTTATTTCATATTTATTACCATTAGTATCATTTAAAAAAAGACTAATTGAATACTGCCCAGGCATATCAAACAAATATGCC
>Ga0209191_1000241_pt1 | contig 43310 bp, 58 predicted proteins | sample S_130626_EF_Meta_FD_187320 | JGI IMG/M metagenome (GOLD analysis project Ga0209191, IMG submission 187320) | Freshwater microbial communities from Lake Simoncouche, Canada to study carbon cycling - S_130626_EF_MetaG (SPAdes) (version 2) | ecosystem: Environmental > Aquatic > Freshwater > Lake ...
TATCACAGGTTATAACTTTGTCAACAATACGAAAACGGGGATCGCCTCGTTTGATTGTACGAACTTGACTTTGATGTGTGGTAAATGTCATACTACAAGTATAACATCATCACTGCCAGTTGTCAACTACAAATTTGTCCTGAACATCCTGTGGATTTGGTTCTCCGTGGAACACAGCAATGCTACAGTCTAGAGGAGGTCTAACATCATTTCGAACAGTTTTGAACTGTCTTTTACCATTTATTACAGACAATTCATCACGACTGCGTATTTCCCATTTGTAACTCATGATCCATTCTTTAGGCCAAAATTTAATTTTTTCCTTGGACAACTTCCATATCCAATCTTGATCCCCTTGCAGTCGTTGTGCATCTGCAGGCTTTTGTTTGAACTGCTCATAGATATGGCTCTGTGTCCCGTGAGTCCATGCCAACACAGAACTATTGAGATAGCTCCACGACGGATGAAATTTTCTATTGAAATCATGGATACCTATAAAACTGGTGGGATGATATTCGGTGAGCTTGTCCATGCTGGCATGTATGACCACATCAAGGTCGAGATAAAGTATTCTTCCTCTAAGGGGCAAGACAGAGTCAAACATATGCACCTTGTGCCACCATCCTCTGGAATATTTGGCATTGGGTTGATATATTTTACGTACTCCGGGGATGTCATGCTGATCGTCAGTGAGGCAGGCAAACTCATACGGTACCGTGAGATGCCTTGACACCATGTTGCGCAAACGTTCTACATATTCTCTGCCGTACTTGTGTCCAAATTTCACACACAACACAGTGACAGGATCGCTGGGATTCGAAGGCACTACTAGATCGGGATATTCTCCACGTGCTGCTATTTTGGCAGCTCTCTTTTCAGCCTTGGCTTGTTGACGTTGTTCTTTTGACAATTCCATCTATGGCAACCAATTGTTCTAATATTTTTGAGAGATCGTCCAGCTTGATCATGTTAGGTCCATCGCTGGGTGCGTTATCCGGATCTTCGTGTGTTTCCATAAACAGAGTTGATACACACCCTGTGGCTATAGCAGCTCTCGCCAGGTACGGGACCATGGTCCTATCTCCACCAGATCTTTCTCCCATTCCTCCAGGCTGTTGAACACTATGTGTAGCATCAAAGACCACTGGATAGCCAGTGCTTGCCATAATAGGTAGACTGCGCATGTCAACCACAAGATTATTGTATCCATGAGTGTATCCTCTTTCGCATAACATGATGCGTTCATTACCAGTTGACGCAATCTTTGCAGCAACATTTTTCATATCGTGGGGTGCAAGAAATTGTCCTTTCTTGACGTTGATAGCACATCCGGTTTCTCCAGCAGCCAACAATAAATCTGTTTGCCTGCACAGGAAGGCAGGAATCTGTAGTATGTCAATACCGGCTTCTGCACATTCTTTGGCCTGCCACGATTCATGAATATCTGTTAAAACAGGCACTCCAAAACTATGCTTGATCGAATTAAGAATTTGCAAACCTTCTTCAATTCCAATACCACGTTTGGTACTGATGCTAGAACGATTGGCTTTGTCAAAACTGCTTTTGTATATTAGTGGAATGCCAAGTAATGCTGTGATAGCAATAAGTCTAGCACATGTGTCTTCTGCATGGTCCTGACTTTCTATTTGACACGGACCAGCAATAAGAACAAAGGGTAGGTTGTTACCGATGGTAAGTTGATTGATATTAAATGTACGCATATTATTATTTACCAATGTCTTATAACACCAGCAATAATAAACAGGTTTGTAACGATATAGGTTAGAACAATAAGTGTGCGAACAAGTGCTACTCTGTCAGCTTCCTGATCAGTAGTACCTGATTTTTCACCCAATGCTTTTGCCCAAAGGCGCCAAAGATTTTTAGCCTTCGTAGATAGCCGAGTTAGCACCGTGTTCTGCACATTCTACCCTAACGCAATAGCAACGACTACCAGTCTTTTCTTTGATAAGTTGATTAGCAAAATCGAAAGCGTGTTCTGCAAATTTCTCCGCCCCAACGCCATCAAAGATTCTAATTTCGGCCAAGCCCAAATCTTCAAGTTCTTGGAATTTTTTTAGATGCGGGTCGGCAAGATCCAATGCTAATTTGTGATCAAACTTATCTTCTAGCCATGCTTTGAGTTGTTTAAGTCCCCCAAAGTCTACTGCCCAGTTTTTATCGTCTAATTGATCACAGCCAAATGTGAATGTGAACGCTAGACTGTAACCGTGTAGTAGATGACAGTGACTGTGATCTGCATTAGGTTGACGGAATACCGCTGACAGACCAATGTTGTGTCCGTAGTGTTTTGTTGAAAGATATTTTGCCATCTCTAGTCTCCTTTATATAGGTAGCAAGTTTGATGACAGCAGAGTGTTTAGAGAGGGATGATGCCATAGAGTCCTCTTTGTGTGTGTATTGTAATAGTATACTACATCTCTATTTATAATGCAATGAATTCCACATTATTTTTCCGCCATTCCGGCGGCATGTTCCAGTCTGGTCTATTATAAATCACAAATGTTGTGTTGGGATAATGTATGAACACTGATTCGATCTGGTAGACCCAATAGCTGTGATCCACTGCCTGTGCTCCCGATCTAGCATAGTTCACAGTGCCTTTGTAGATGTTGTTCACACTGTGATCGATTGGATACAGATCAAATCCGATCATTGTGACTTCTTGGTGACCTAACACAGCTGCCAATAACACAGCGTATCCACCGCTGCCCCAATGGTCGGCTTGGTCCTTTTTCAATTCTCCTTTAGTGGGAACTGTAGGTAGAAGATTGATGTTTTTGTTTTTTCTTATTTTTCTAAAGTAGTGATGCCAATGGTCACGCACATAGATTTCTGTGTCTTTAGTGTTGGGATTGTTTACAGCTTCTTCTGCCATTCTACGATCACAGCAGATCAAATGATTGACATTGAAATCTCTGTGTATGGCATTACATCCTATAAGAACATGATCGGTGTATGTGCTGATATCAACGTGGCGTCTGCTTTCGCCATTACCGACTACCAATGCTCGAGGCATTAATCGATTCTACCGAATCCGTTCCATATTCCAGGGTTGCCTGACTGCACACATATCCATCCAACATGTTTGCCAGCCTGTGGGTTGTCATTCCAACATACATCACCTTTGGTATAAGAATTCATAAGTGGTGCTTGAGCAGCACTAAAGTGTAGTTTGTCGTTGAATTTCAGTGCGCCATTGACATGAAGAGCACTGCGTTGATCAGGAGTTTGGGTGTTTACACCAACCAACCCCATTATTGATACTTTATGATATCCGGAGTTTGTATTACCTATTACGATATTTCCGTCGGGCAACATGCTGATTCTTGCGGTATTATTTGTACCAATATCAAGAGAGTGCCCGCTAAATGTTCCTATAAATGCTCTAGTAGTGTCCGGCGCTCCTAGCACTATTTCAACATCGTTGTCAACTATGCTCACGGCTGAATTCGGAGCATCGGTACCTAGTCCTAGTCTATTTGTATTGGCATCAAATACAAGGAATTGACTTACAGATAACCCACCATCAATTATAAGTCCTTTAAGATGCCCGACCTCTCGCAAATTGCTTTTTGTGATGGTAGGGCCTAACTCTTTTTCATCAATTAGTTTTACATTATTAATTGATAGTGTTTTACCTCGGGCTAGATCTATGTTTTCAGATACGAAAAATCTGTCAGGATTTGAATAGTAAACAAGCTGTTTAGTATGTCCTTGACCGCTCCAGATAACACCTTTGCCTTCGATATCACTGCGAAATTCCAAGAACTTGCCTATATCTTGTGTAGTCCGTGCGTAGGCTGCGATTATAAGTTTAAATGCTTCGTCTAAATCAGTAAGCGGGAGATTAACGTTTGTATTGTCCATACAAATATTTATCAAATCAACTTACTTTCAGCAGTATGGTTTCTTCGTTGATCCTGCCGTTGAGCTTGATATCCACAGCCTTGATATCGTCCAAGAACTTTCGTAACTGTACTTTGCCCGCAGCCTTGAACTCTTTGAGCTGTTCTTCGGGCTTGCGCAGGGTTTTCTGTACACTTTTTATTGGATCAAATCCAACGACTGTGGTGCCTTTGACTCCAAGTTCGTTGAATTCAGCAGCCACATACTTGCCTAATTTACGTGATTTGACATTATAGATCCACAATTCCTTGCCGCCGATGATATCTTGTGGGTTGATAGATACCAATTTAATTTTTTCGTCCTGCTTGAGATACTTCATCTTGGCCACAACCTTGGCTTTGTCAGTGGGCTTTTTAGCACGAGGCTTTTTATTAACCTTGGCTTCTTGTGCCAGCATGTCGCAGGCTGAAAGGATTTCGCTGTAGAACAGCGTGATCTTCTTTAGATTGGCCTTGCTCAAATGAGAATACCCTTCTTTCAATTGTTCGTCTTTGGTAGTAGCTGCTTCTACCAATTCGTCGTAGGTTCGACTATATAGTGTTTTAATGACACGAGCGTGAGCAGCCTTGGCCTGACGCCCCCGCAGTAGATTTAGAAGTTTAAATGCTTTTGGATCAAAAGATTCTGGATCTGTTTGAAAAGCCTCAATGGCATCTTCAATTTCTTCAGTCATACCCAGTGCAACTTCACGCAGTCGTTCCTGAATGCTAGGAGTGTATACTGCGGGTTTGAGTTCCACAGCACCTTCTTCAAGTTCGACTTCATCGTGTTTGCCCTCGTCAATGATCTTAGCAATGCTCTTGCTCAACCATTCTGCGGTGTTACGACCTTCATTGAAGTCTGCCCTCACTGCGGGCATACCTCTAAGTAAATTGGCAGCAATGGCGCCTACAGTCGCACCGCAACGATTGTCTTTGGTATCTTTGAACGCTTTGATAATATCTTTTGGATAGTTCTGGATGCTCATCCAATTAATAACTTTGGGTTTGAGTTCTTTGCCGCTGGCTTCCAACCGATAGTAACTCATGGCCATCCGGAAGTGTCGACTAAATTGATCAGCTGTAAAGGTTTCGTGATCGTCCCATTTTGGACTTAGGTCACGCCCTTTGTTTTGGCGGATAGCGATACTTGCTTTTTTCAGTTTGGTTACCATTTAGTCACTCCTGTTGTTAAACAATACATATATTATAGCACCAAACTGAGAATTTGTCAACCATGAGTGAATCGTTTGATTTCATGTAGGTCACCATGTTCGTCTTCTTGATACACAATGGCTTCCATAACGCCCAATCCAAGATTGGCTTCTGCTATTTCCAATGCTTCTTTCCTACTGCTGGTGGTTTCTACCAATTCTTCGTGACCGGATTCATCCACTGCCCAAACTTCGTATAGTTCAAAGTTCATGATACTAACACAATCTCCTTAAGTAAATTTTTCCCAATCTCCGCCAGGCACCACGGCCCAGCCAAGCTGTTGGAGATCGTTCCGGATCTCGTCGGTGATACAACCTTCCGATACATAGCCTTTGACATGATCAGGATCACCATTGCCTAACCCTTCACCCATACCACTACAGTACCAATCAATGTAGTCACCCTTTTCCTGCATGTCAGCGACAATACCGCCAGCACTTCTCCATGAGGCACTCCAGAAATCTCTGTTCGGATCTTGTCTAAGGATGGGCACAACTTCTAATTTGATGAAGTCATTGTTGCATATGGCCGCATAGAGATTTTGAGCATAACCGTCACTGGCCTTGGCCTTGTCACAGATCCATGTGGTGCTGCGAAGATCATATTGCATGTTGTTCTTTTGCCATTCGGGATCTACGAGATTGGCTGCATCTTGTTCCCTCCAGGTTTTATACATGTCGATGTAGTCAAGATTAGGCTCCTCGCCTTTTTCTTCACAGCGTTTAATATATCCTTCCTTTTGAAAGGTGTGCCGTTCAGGGCTGCTTGAAATTTTTGACATCCTGTATTGCTTTCTTTAGTGTTTCTGCGTAGTTGAGCGCCTGTTGCTCAGTCATACTGATGTTGGCTTCATACTTGACATAGCCTTTGGTCAGCAGAATCCAAATGGTCTGCCAACGATTTAGACTCCACCATTGCGATTTTTGTGTAGTGTAGGTAGTAACAGTCACACGATGATCATCAGCTTCAACCCAAACATTGTGATCGTGGTCAGCATCATGACATTCGCAAGTGACCTGATAGGTGATTGCGTCTCCCCAACTATTGCGTTTAAGAACGCCTTCTGCAGGAGTCTGCGGGTTAAGTTCAGTCGAAGGTTTTGACATCATTTCTTCTTTCATATATGTTTTTTACCATGCGTTGATAATCGTCTTCTGGCAACACAGTTCTATACATGCTGAGAGCCTGGGTGACCATGATACCAGCTATTTCTATATCTTTATATTCTTCCAACATCACAGCAGTGAACTGTAGATACTTGGCGTATAAATCTTCAATACAGTGTTCGTTTTGATCTGATATGCTCATATCATGTCCACAAACTGTCGCGAGCTTTGATTAGTCGGATCATCATAGCTTCGTCTTCTTTTTCATAATCAGCTTCAATTTTTTGAAGCAGTTTGTGAGCTTTGTCGTTTTTCTTCTTGAGCACGGGATCTTTTGGACTATTAAAACTAAACTTGCCACCATTAGCTTGTCGTTGTTCTTCACATACCGCAGTCCACCCACTTGCTTCGTATGGGTCAGGGCGAGCACGATAGGTCACAGTCCACCATGTGTAAAGCTCTTTTATCTCTTTTGCACGAAGGGCCTGTCCAGTTGGTTTGCCGTAGTCTGGATCGTCTGGCTCGCACCAGTCAGTGTTAGTTAGAGTCATTGCCCAATCTAAATGATCAATACCTGCTTGAGGACAACGCCAAGTGCGCCAACGGAACCAACCACTAGCCCAAAAGGGAGGATCATACTTAGCACGAGCTTCCTTATCTCCCCAGGCGATGTGCGACCATGCGGATTCAATTTCGACGAAATCCACCAACTCATTAAATAGGCATAGCAAGAACCGATTGCCAACATCGCACCAAGCACCAGGCTTGATGTCACGAGGATGAGCGGTAAGACTGTGAGTACGACTAACCCAACGATTATTGATGTAATACTTAACATCGTAGATCTTTCTAATAGGCCAAGTTACAAAATCCTGGATATAGCCTAGACCTTCCTCAGCTAACCAGTAACGAAAATTGTGCTTCATTTGAGCCGCAGTGGTCCATTCGTCCCATTGTTCGGCAGTACCTGCACTGAGTTTCTTGGTGCCGCGAAGCCAATCTGCAAAAGGAGTGCATGACCAGTAATTTGAATGTTGTGCCATAGTATATTTTCTCTGTTGAACAACTTAATTATACTATCTTTCTATAAACCTGTCAATACCTATTCAAAATGAATCAAAACTTTTTTTGATATCCTGCCAAATTAAGCATGATCGAATATTGTTCATAGGCTTTTTGGACAGCAGAATTGGTGTGACGAAAGTGTGCTTCCTCACGCTCTTTGTCCATGAGTGTTTGGAACATGTCAATTGGTTTGTCATGATGTGCAACATAGTTAAAAAACCTGCGTTCCATTTCAACCAAAGTTCGTAGTCTGCCTTCGGGTATTTCTACGGTGTAGACCTTCTCAGTTTCGTACTCGACTACATCGTGGCGAATAAGATCAGCACGACTGGGATCTGTAAAAAATTTAGGAGGATGATACCGTGCCCTACGCTTGGAATCGTTGAGTACACGCACCTCGTAGTTTTCGCAGAATTTGTCGAGTTCATCCATTTTGTACTAGACTTTTGCTCATAGGAAATATTGTTGAAATAACTTTGGCGCAGGCAACGGCCACTTCTTGATGCTCTTTTTGTGTACCATTTGCTGAACGTAGTTCGATAAAGTGTATCCATGAACGTAGTGTACCATTCATATATAAGCGGCTTTCGATAAGTCCTTCTGGTAGCACAGCTCGAGCCTGCTCCTTGGCTATGCCGTTAGCAATAGCCCATTCGTATTCTCTTTTGGCTGCATAGATAACCCGTTGTTGAGCTCTGTACCATTCGTTTTGTAGAAGTTGATCATCAACGTCGACACTGTTTTGTCTGTTCTTTGGATCTTGTAACCGTGCTTCTCTACATACAAACGACAGATCTTTAGTAGGGTCAGCATATCGCTGACTGAACTCTTGGAAACTAAAACTTCTGTGTCGCAAGATTTGTCTAGCAATGTCTCTTGTTGTGGTGATTTCGATACAGGCGGAGACCATTTCAAGTGGGCTCCAGTGTTGGTGCTTGACCAAGTATCTGATGAGTTTTTCGGATGTGTCTGTGTTGAGTTGATTGGAGGGATTGCTGACACGGGCGCAATACGCAATGAGTTCCTGCGCATCTGAGAGACCCAGATCTCTAAATTCCTCTGTTGGTTGTGAATAGGATAATAGACGAACATCCATATATTTAATCTTCTTTAGGTGGTTCTTGACAGAGTTGTTCCATTAGCTTGTAGTGTTCGTAGGCTTTTTTAAGTGCAGCAAACTGTTCTAGTTTCTTAGGGTCAGGTATAAGTATGGCCAAGCGTTCTTCCATCTTAGACATAAACTCTTTGAGACTTTTGCCATCTACTTTGATATCAGTGCCAGCGGCCATGTCAATGCCATCACTGCTGATATTGACACTTGGAGATGTTGTAGTATTCCAGTTGTAGGTACCTGTGGTATACATAGTACTGCCTGCGCTACCGATGGTATATCCACCATTGGCGATAGTTGTACTTGGTAAAGTAATAGTATTTGAACTGTACATGGTGCTGGCATCTATGGTGATAGTATCGATGCCGCCACTATAACTGATGTTACCATAGTCAGGAGGGACAGCACCGTAACCTAGATCTAAACTACAGCTATCCTGTGCAATGATGCCTACACCGGGATCGTCAAGATCTTGCTTGCTCATCTTTAAGCCTTGGCTTCTTTGCGAGCGTTCTTTTCTTCTGTGATTTCGTTGCGGCGAGCTTTAACACCCTTGGCCACTTCTTGAAGTGCTTTACGAGCACGAGTACCTGCTGCACCGTTACCTGCTGTGAATTTTGCGTCCTCGGCTAAGAATGCTTCGAAGTCTGTTTTGAGTTGTTCTACTGTGTTTGACATATCTTTTTCCTTTTAGTTATGTAGTTCTACTTATCGTAGTATCTGGTGTGGTCGGTAGGATTCGAACCTACAAAGCGATGTCTAAGACGTTGCCCTTGCCCAAATGCGTTTCACAACGGACCGGAGGTATACCATTCCACTCACGACCACACATATAGTATATAACCGCAAACGCAAAAGGTCAAGACTTTTGTAGTTAAATACTGGCAGATTATGACGCAAGACTTCACAAAGATACCATTCGATAATATAATAAGATTTGGTCAACGCACTATGTTGCATCGCCCATTATTTTCCACCAGTTGGATTTTGGGTCGTTTCTGCAATTATAACTGTAGTTACTGTTGGCCCTATGCCCGTAGTGACAAAATAGATTATCAACCATTTGATGTCTATACCAACGCCATAGACGAAATCAAAAAACAAGCTCGCCAAAATGGATTCAATGAATTTCATTGGAGCTTCAGTGGGGGTGAACCCACTGCTTATAAACAATTAACGGATTTGGTCAAGCACCTAGACGAAACAGAAAGCACATATCAAAGCATACACATGACCACAAATTTGAGTCCAGGGTCAAAGTGGTGGAAAACTTGGTGTGCTAACACATCATTGTTACAACGTAGAAGTATCACAGCATCATTCCATGATGAGTTTGCCCGCGAACAAGAGTTTGGAGATAAATGTTTACAATTACAGTATGAATTAGTACACGTAACTGTTAACCAAGTTATGGTTCCTGAAAAATTCTACGAACTCTACGATAGGATGGAACGATTGCATGATCGTGGAATCAATGTGACACTAAAACCGCAAAGCGATCCGACTGCTAGTAATATTATTGACGGGTACACCAAAGATATGATACACAAGATGCAGACAGGGTTTCCGCAACGTTCTATCGGTGAAGAGGTTTATCAAGTTGCACTGTATGATCATACAGGCCAAGAATATCTATTTGATCAAGCGGAAAGATTTAATGCTTTTGATTTTAATAAATTTCGAGGTTGGAGTTGCAATAGTGGTTATCAAAGTGTTATAATAAGAGGTAATGAAGTTAAACGGGCATATAGTTGTAAGGAAGAATCGTTAGGCTTGATTGAGAATTTTACCTTATTTTCTTCACCGAAGATTTGTATAACAGATCAATGTGTTAGTTCAGCTGATAGCAAAATACCCAAGGTTAAAAATGTTTAATAAGTTTTTTGATACAATACCTAATAGAATTAGAAATAATAAATTCCTACATGTAGCCAACGACGGCAATGAATGGGCCGGATCTGATATAAAAAGTACATTTCTTGAAAATTTAAAAAAGCAACCAGTCGATTGGTATTATCGAAATAACAAGATACAGTACAACTACAACTCTGATGGATACAGAACTAAAGAATTTAAAGAAGTGGATTGGAAAAATTCTATAGTAATGTTTGGATGTTCGGTAACAAATGGCATCGGATTGCATGAGGAAGATACCATTACCAATCGTCTAGAGCAACAGTTAGATATCCCTGTTATTAACATGGGTGTTGGTGCTTCATCAATGCTATTCAATCTACACAATTTATCAATACTGCACGATGGATACCCTGCCCCAAAAGGCGTTATTGTAATCTGGCCTACTTACAAACGAATAGTCGAATATGGTAAATTCAAATTTATGCCGCACGGGCCGTGGGACATGAAACCTAACTCTTTAATTGACGTATGGCTTAAGAATGATAATCATGCTGTTGCTAATGCAATGTTTATCAGCAAAATAAGCCGATTGATGTGGAAAGATAAATGTCAATATCTTGAATACTCTTGGTGTAGCGAAACCACTAAAATTCTAAAATGTAAAAAAACATCATCGCATATAGACTTGGGTAGAGATTTACTACATCCGGGAATAAAAACAGCCAACGCAATAGCGAATCTTATAGCAGAAGATGTTGCAATATGAAAATAGATACCGAACACTTACACTATTGGATGCAGGCTATTAGGCAAAGCCCTGATCCTAAACGAACGCTTGATGCATTTTGGCGAGGCCAGATGCAAAGTAAAGAATGGCTGATTGAGAATCTGCAACCTTTAGTCAATAGTCCCTCTAGAATCGACATCCACGGAGGATGGGTTGGAGTATTAGCCAGCATGATATTTCAAAGTAAGATACCTGCACGTTATATTTGTAGTGTGGATATTGATCCTACATGCGAACCCATCGCTACCATGATGAATAAGCATGAAGAAATTGACGGAAAGTTTAGAGCTATTACAGGTGACATGTGTACTGTTCCAGTAAGTGGTAATGTCATAGTCAACACCAGTTGCGAGCATATTACACAAGAGCAATATGAAACCTGGTTAGCAAGATTACCCAAAGACAGTATTGTTGTACTGCAAAGTAACAACTATGATATTCCGGAACATGTTAGAATTGCACAGACACTAGAAGAATTTAAAAAACAGAGCCACCTAACAGAACTTTGGTCAGGCATGTTAAAAACACAGTTGTATACTCGCTGGATGATCATAGGAACTGTATAATGTTTTTTTCTATAAGCAAACAAAAAAACAACGATTTTCCAAATCATATTCGATGGGGAGAGTTCTTTGTTGACTTTGATAATGGATGGGCTGTAACAGACTCAACTATATCCAAAGGGCATGAAGGTAAGTCTTGCAAGATACAATACACAGTTAATTCGGTACAACTAACAACAGGGATAAGACAGACCTTTCCTATCTTTATCAATGATGAAAAATTTATAGTTTCTAATTTATTGCACCTGCCTGAATTTTTTGTAGGAGATGTTTCTATAACAACAGACAGTATTACACGAACTAAAACAGCAGAACCAACATTTGTTAAATTAGATCTAACAGACGACAAGATTATTGACCAAATAAACACTACAATTGAACAGTCAATTTTAAATTTTAAATTTGATAAACCTGTAAAATTGTTTTTAACAGGTGGAGTTGATACACTATTGTTGGCGGCTTATGTGGTTAAGCATGGCATTCCTTACGAATTAGTAAATTATGAACACTTTGATTTAGATTATTTTATGTGTCACAACAGGTCTAAATTAAAACAATTCTGGGCCTACAAAAGTTTGCAGTATTGGCGAACTCCGGAGGTGTTATTGTCTGGGGCCAACGGTGACGAAATGCTCATGCGTAATCCACATGACGCTTGTATAACATTAAATCATTTTGGCGAAGATATCATTGAAGTTTCCAAACAACAACATTATTATCACAGCAATTATTTCACGAAAGAAAAGTTTGCTGGCATAATTGATCATGCAAAGACATTGTCCTTTGCCACCGAACAAGAACTTAAACATCATATCGTTGTTAGAAACAGCATGGATTGGCAGCATTGGCATTTGGGAAATACTATTACCCTCACACCCTACGATAATTTAAACTTGATAAATCTTGTGTTGAATTTAAGTTACCCGGTTCTTAGAACACAGATACTTGATGCCGGCATTCATAAATTATTGATTGAAAGAAATGCTCCAAACTTGTTAAGACTTTTATCTAACGATAAGAATACAAATAATTTTAAAAATTTATCTGCACTTTATGAAGGATTAGAATCTTTATGAAACCTGTAGCTATAGTAAACCCAGACTTTGACGAATACCTCAGTATACGTTATGAGTTTACAAATGTTTGTAACTACAGATGTAATTACTGCTGGCCCGATTCACACGCAGGAACAACTTCATGGCCGGACTTTGATGTAATCTGTAAGAACTTTGATCACCTAATTACAATTTATAAAACACATTTTAACAAGAAACTGTTCAGCATTGAGCTAACAGGTGGTGAGCCAACGCTTTGGCCCAAGCTAGGAGAGTTTGTAAAGTTCTTAAAAGAGAGACACGGCGTTAGAGTATCAGTTAACACCAACGGCTCACGCACATTAAGATGGTGGAAAGAATATTCGCAGTATTTTAACGACATTGCAATCAGTGTGCATCATGAATTCTGTGATATAGAACACATAAAAGAATTGCTAGATTTGGTCTATACCAACGATACAACTATTTCCGGAGCATCGGTACTGATGGATCCTAATGCATGGGACAAGTGTACACAGCTTGTAGACACGCTGGTAGCACATCCAACTCCTTGGTTGGTAAAAACTACAACATTGCTAACAGCATCTGGCGAAGACACCGGCATTATAAAAAATTACACTGAAGAACAACTCTTGTATCTAAAAGATAAAGTTAAGAAACTTCCTCCAAAAGAATATCTTGACAAGATGAAATCCCTTAACAACATACATGAAGATAAAACTCAAGCAGTTATTACATGGGCAGACGGAACAAAAGAACCCTACAAGTCTTTTACTCTTATCAGCAAAAAATTAAATAATTTTTACGGTTGGGAATGTAACCTGGGTGTTGATCGTGTTAATGTACAAAAAGATGGCTCATTTCAAGGTGCCTGCGGCGAGCTTAAAATATTTGGAGACAACTATTTTAAAATACATGATCCAGACTTTGCTGAAAAATTTACTCCTGATGTGATCAAACCTATTAGATGTTCAATGGCTATCTGTGGATGCAGATCTGAAGTACGTATACCTAAACGTAAACTAGATGTATAATTTAGAAAACATTAAAACTATTCATCTCGAAGTCACTAGTCGATGTCAAGCCAGTTGTCCTATGTGTGTGCGCAACGTACAAGGAGGCATTGATAGTCCTAATTTAACTATAAGTGAAATTACATTAGCACAATTTAAAGAATGGTTTCCGTTTAATTTTATACAGCAATTAGATAGGCTGTACATGTGTGGTAACACAGGTGATCCTATTATTGCCAAAGACACATTAACTATATTTCAATATTTGCGTGAAGTTAATCCAACCATTGATTTAGGCATGAATACTAACGGAAGTGCAAGAACACAGAATTGGTGGGAGGAACTAGCCCGAGCCGATGTTAAAGTTATATTTGGTATTGACGGTCTAGAGGACACACATAGTTTATATCGTATAGGCACTGATTACCAACAGATATTACGTAACGCTAGAGCATTTATCGATGCAGGTGGTCACGCAGAATGGCATATGTTGATATTTGAACATAATCAACATCAGGTAGAAGACTGCCGTACCTTAAGTGTGCAATCTAAGTTTGACAAGTTTGTTGCCAAACATACCAGTAGATTTCAAAACGACAGCCTACAAGTATTAAATAAAGATGGAACAACAAGCCACATTTTACGACCGTCTATTAAAAGTAAACAAATTACAGAAAAGTTATTGTCACAGCAACCTGTAATTAGTTGTAAAGTAAAAGAACCCGGAAGCCTATATATCAGCGCAGAAGGTAAGATTGCTCCGTGTTGTTGGTTAGAGTTTAACGCTGTGCCTAACACATCGGCGAGTTATATAGATTTTGCCAACAAAGGATTTACTAATCCGGATTTAAATCTGCAAACATTAGCTGATGTGTTTAATGGTAATTTCTTTAACGACATAGAAAAGACATGGGCATCTGATCCGTTGCACTCATGCAGCAGACAATGCGGATCGGTGGACAAATTTAATGAACAATTTAACCAATAAGATTTTTTGGAAATCGCATAACAACAATACCCTGAAGGTATGGCAGGAACGTATTGAAGAAATATCCGGGACAACTACGTTTTGTGCGTTACCCTGGATACACGTTGCTACACGACCCAACGGCGATGCGAGACTGTGCTGCGGATCAAACGCTAGTCAAGCTACTAAAGGTGATCTCACAGCAGGACTGGTTAAAAAAGAAAATGGTGAGCCAGCTAATTTTGGCACAGATACTCTCATGAGCGCATTCAACAATGAATACATGAAAGATGTGCGTACAACCATGCTAGAAGGAAAGATTCCATTAAGTTGTGCCAAGTGCTTTGAAGAAGAATCAAACGGAGTGACAAGCAAGAGAGTATGGGAAACTTACTATTGGGATCAGGAGGGGCTTGATCTAAAAGAGATCATTGAATCTACAGCACAAGACGGTACTATACCTCCTGTTATTAGATATTTGGATCTTAGACTAGGACATACTTGTAATTTAAAATGTATCATGTGTACTCCGCATGACAGCAGTCGTTGGACACAAGACCATGATCAACTTATCAATAAAACTCGTGCGCCTATTGTACTGCAACAGATACAGTGGGACAAAACAAAGTTTAATAACACATGGTATGAACGTCCAGAACTATGGGAAGAAATCTTCGAACAAATTCCTAATATACAACAGTTGTATTTTGCTGGTGGTGAACCATTAATGATCAAAGAACATAGACGATTCTTAGAAGAGATAGTGTTACGTGGATACAGCAAAAACATCACAGTACGTTATAATTCTAATGGTGTCCTTGTAGACGACAAGATGATTGAATTATGGAGCAATTTCAAAGAAGTAAGATTTGCATTTAGCATTGATGCACTAATGGAACGCAACCATTATATTAGGTATCCTGTTAGTTGGGACGAAACTGTTGCAGCACTACACAAATTAGACCACACACCCGATAATATCAAAATAGGTATCGCATGTGCTATTCAAATCTTTAATATCAAACATATTGTAGAGTTTGCCAAGTGGAAAATTCAACAAGGTTTTAAAAAGATCAATAAGTTTAAAATTGACAGATACGAAGCAGGCGGTGGTATACTTAACATGCACTTCTTATACCTGCCAACTTACCTAAGTGCTCGCATACTGCCAGAAAAAGACAAAGATGAATTAGTACAGCAGTTTTCAGAGTTCAAGCAATGGCTGTGGGATAATTATACACAACACGACGACTTTTGGAAACACAATCCCAACGGATGGAGACGTTGGGAAGCTGTATTAAAGTTTGTGCTGGCAGAAGATCACACACATTTAATTCCTGCGTTCACAGAATATGCAGATAACATGGATGATATTAGAGGGACTGATTGGCGAGCAATTTTTCCTGAACTAAAAGGTATTTCAAATGACTAACGAAGAATTAGAACGTGCAGCACTGTGGAACAGTTTAACTAACCTAGGAAACTATGTACAGTTAGATCTGCGTATTAACGAACCGGAAGTCACAGAAAAATTAGAACAGTTTAAAGACAGTTGGTGTCCGTATAATCAAAAGAAAGATATACACAACAACCGTTGGGGATTACCAGTTACTAGTCACACAGGTGATGTTATAGATAACTATCATCTTAATAGTTTTGGTTACATGCAGAAATATCACGATGTTGAAATGAAGGAAGAAAATTTTAATGTCCCTACAGATGTTTATAATGCTGTTCCAGACTTTAAAAAATTAGTGGATGTGTTCTCGCCCGATATTGGCCGTGTGCATGTGCTTAGGGTTGATCAAGGTGGATATTTCCCCCCGCATAGAGACATGCCAGGTGTTGCTCCCGAATACTTTAGATTGACCTGTGTATTCGGTGCGTGTACAAATTTTAGTTACGCACAAATATTAGACGATAAGTTATTTTATCCTGAGCGCAATTATTTGTATTTTGTTAATTTTCAACTGAATCATAGTGTGTTTAGTTTTAGCAATAATTTATATAATCTCATTCTAACAGTCAAACTGAATAGAAGAACACACGATTTGATCATTAAACATTCAATGTCAAGATGAAACTGACCTATCAAGATCCCAATAAAGACAATTGGTTTCTTGTTACCTGGAACTTGGGTAACAAATGTAACTATAGGTGTAGCTATTGTCCTAGCATGTTTAACGATGGTAGTACAGGATGGCCAGACTGGACCGATGTAAAAAACTTTGTAATCAAATTAAATCAAGAATTGCCATATAAAGATATCTGTTTTAGAATCAGCGGGGGAGAACCCACTTACTGGAAACACTTTTTAGAATTTGCAGAACTAGTTAAGTCATTTGGAAATAGCTTTACATTTTTATCAAATGGTAGCAGAGACATTGAATATTTTTCAACCATTGGCAAGTTATCCAGCGGCATATTATTAAGTTATCATCCTGAATATTCTAGTCCTGATCATTTCATTGAAATTGCAAATGCGTCTAAAGTACCGGTGGCAGTTAACATGATGATGGTTCCTGAGAAGTTTGATCAACTAGTGAACATATCTAAGCACATGCATGATAATAGTAGTGTTGCGATTTGGCCAAAGATGGTCTTAGATAAAATTAATATGACCAATCAAGTTGCTGATTACACTCAAGAACAAAAAGACTTTATTAAAAACTGGCCTTACTTTAGACCCTTAGACGACAAAAAAATGCATCGAGGTGTATTGTTATTAGATGAAGTGCCTATTACAGCAAACGAATTAGTGTTACAAGGATTAAACAAACACAAAGGTTGGCAGTGTTGGGCAGGCATTGACATGATCAACATTGACTACACTGGTAATGTGTTTAGTGCCGATTGCGGACAAGGTCCGTTGGGAACAATACAAGATTTTACATTGCCTAGAGGACCGCTTATTTGCGGTAAAGAACGTTGTAGTTGTCTAAGTGATATCTATCTTAGAAAAGAATATCAAAGTTAAAAGTGTAACTGCTATCAATAGTTAGTATTGAATGCTGCTTAGTTAGCACATTGTAAGCAACAGTATACACAAGTTCGTTGTGTACTAACGGTCTTCCTAGAATATACTCAGGTAGACTTTTCCTAAATAAAATAGTTCCAGTCTTATCTACAACTATGATATCAGCATTGGGAGTACCTGTGGGTAAAAATATAGCAACACCGTTATATTCAATGCCCGAACGGAATCTATATTTGCCACCGAATGTTAGCCCAATATCAAACACCGAATGTTCATACGTATCTGTGTTAAACACGAGTCCGTGGTTAGCATCGCCATTATCTTTATGCCCGTATGGTAATGCAACGATTACATTATCAAGTAGAACCCCGGCATTGTATTTTTTTACAAACGTAGGAACATTGAGGTCTACTAATTCTATACTATCCGTGGTTGTATCTACTACCAGCATTTGACGTAGTTCGATATCTCTACCCAGCGGTAACGCAAACAATTTATTTCCAGCAACGATAAAGTCACTGTACTTACGCCTTGCCTTGGGTAAGTCAGCTGTGATAAAACTTAGTTCTTCGGTATCAGGGTTAAACTTTAAGATTTGATTGTAGTCATAACTTTCGCCACGTGGCGCACTCCAGTAATAGCCGTTGGCCCAGACAGTGCCCATGTGTTTTTTAAGTTCGCCGGTAACCGGAAACGGAATTTGTTTGACCTTGCCATCTTTAATAAACAATCCAAAGCTGACTTCTTCGTAGCCTAGAGGTGCAGAAAATGCAGTCTCGCCATTGCTGGCCATGTTATAGAATTGTCCTTTGGCGGTGCTATCGAGTGTGTGATATGTTGCTTTACCGGGCCCACGAGTATCAAGTTCTAATACAGTATTGAACTCATCCCATATCCCATAGGGCGCAAAGAACGCACTAGAACCTATGCTAATCATAGAATTGTATTTGCTAGTTGCAGGAGGAGTATCTACATGGAACCACGCCACTCCGCCGTCCTTATATATTAGAACACGACTATAGTCTTTGCACTTGTCTGTACAAAACGGTGGGCTGATCAAATAATTGCCATGCTTGAACAACACAAGATGTTTGATCTCAGCTTCTCTATAATAGTCCTCGAAAGATTTATAGCTCATTTAGATCCAACGTTTTGATAATAGTTTCTGTGGTAGTATCAAATACCAATACTGTTTGAAAGGATTCGCTTTCGCCATACGGCATAGCAAAGATAACATCATTGACAACACAGCAGGCATTGTATTTTTCAATAGTAGTATTGTCTGTGAAACATTCGCTTATGTCTACAGTATAATATCTATCGTCTTTGGTGTCAACCACTAACACTTCCGCTAGATCCCCTGTGAGTTTCAAATCGGCATCTGGGTCGCAAACACACCCGCCACGGGGTATGTAATAAACTTTACCTTGGCTGTTTTCTACTCCGGCAAAATACTTTTTGGTTTCTTTAGTTAAATCTAAATCAACAGTTTTAACAACACCCCGATCAATAACTAAAAACTTACTCCACTCAGCATGATGTCCTGCCGGCGGAAAATACAGTTTGTTATTCTTGGTTTTAATGTTGGTAAAATACTTTCGGGTAGTTCCTGTAAGTCCAGTATGTGTGCAAGCCCATTCACCATTTTTGTTTACTAACATATAATCGAAATCATCATGATAGCCATATGGTGGTGCATAGATTATATCATCCACAAGGGCAATGGTAGTAAACTTCATGGTAGTGTCTGCATGATCGGGATATAAGTCAGCAAGATTGGTTAGTTTAATAGTGCTATCATCGCAGTTGTATTCCACAGCATAGTTGAAAGGCGTGTACGCACCTCGGGGAACAGCATATATAGAATTCCCTCTTAATACGCTTTGATGCCATTTTTTACAATCGTTGGGCGCCGGTATTTTAATATGCTTTAGCGTAGCTTTATTAGTTTTTATATCTACAACCAATATATAATCTAAAGGCTGGTCTTCTCCGTAAGGGAGCGCATAAATTTTATCATTGTAAACATGTCCTTGAACAAACTTTCCTTTAGTAAACTTTGTTCCCTCTGGCCAATCTATCTGTATATAATTAACATGGTCGGTTTTGGTGTCATATACTAGTACAGTTTCTTCACCGTACGGAAGCCAGTAAATGCAAGTTCCTACAGTAACACCAAACGTCCATTTCTCTTTGCTTTCGTTTACAACCAACGGAATCTTTCTAATTTCATAAGTCTCCGGATTGATGGTAATCATGTATTTTAATGACTCTGTTAATCCGTACGGTGGCACATAGATTATTCCATCTGCTCCTACAGTTGGGTAACTAAATGCTTGTGGGGTCATTGATTGCTTTCCTAAATTTCTCTTCGCCAAATGCACTAATTAAATCATTGTGTAATTTATTCATGTAATCTTCTTCTCGGTACATTCCTAAATTATCCCAATCGATCATAACCAACTGTCCATCTGGCTGTATAACAATATTGCTTAACGTCCAATCTCCATGCACCCACGGTTTTGTTGATTGAATATTTTCTAAACAAAATGCATATATCTGTTTAATAAATTCATCAGTGTGCTCTCTAAGATTAGCCGTGGTGCCTTCGACTATTTTATATTCGATATAATCTTTACCATAGGTTAATACACGATCCGGGACTATGCGATCTAGTAATTTCACGTGTCGATAAATCCATTCAGGAGAAATATTACCCCAAACTTTTCGATACCTATCACCACAGAAATACATAGCTCTTTGTTTTGCTTTGTTTTCTCTGATTAACTCCATGCTCATATTTAATCAGATAAGTAGTAGCATGGAAGGAAAACGAATACCCGGCTTCAAGCGTTACATACAAGAATATCCAATGGTAGATCTCGGATGGAAAGTGAAGCCATGGTTTAAAGTTGAAGTAGATAGATTACGTGCTTGGTATGATGAATTAGAAAAAAACTATAGTTCGTGGAAGTTTATATACGGCAATACTCGACATGTGTGGATAGAGGATATTGGAGATCCAGAAGGAAAGATCGGGCATCGTTTGATGGATGACACAGCATACTATACCTTATGTTGGAACAGCGATGAACCGGGACCCAAGCCATTTGAGCAAGGTCAAGCCAAACCTGAATACAGAGACAACGACAACAATCAACTTAATCCGCGTAAATGTTTTACAGGATATGGATTAGAACTAGTACAGGCAATGTCTGTGCGTAGTAAAAAATGGTTAGTGACCATACACACCCCTGGTACTAAATTAATCAATCATCAAGATAGTCCGGATAAAATTCGTGTTCATATTCCCATCTACACCAATGATCAAAGTAAATGGATCATAGACGGTGAAGAATTTTACATGGAGCCAGGTTGGGCGTATCTTGTTAACACAACATTAATACACAGTCTTGAAAACAAAGGAACAACAGATAGAATACACCTGTATGGCAAGGTATGGACAGAAGATGTACAACGACTTTTTAGTTAAACCACTAGACATCGAGTTTGATCTAAACTATGCGTTAGATTACCTCCACACCTTGGAATCTAAGTTCATACATTTACGATGGAACGCTGATGATAATCTAGATACGGTTAATGATGCAGAATATCAGGACAACATTGTAGGTGTGTACGGATGGGGAATCCAAAGCAACTTAGCAGATTTAACCAAACCTTGCCCGCCGTATAATATACACAAAGAACGTACCAACGAGTATCGTAACACTCCGTTGGTGTTTGGATTTGCAGAATGGTTATTAGAACAATTTCCTTACGCTAGACAAATGAGCATAGCCGCACATCCTCCTGGCACTATGATCAGAACACACACCGATACTGATACTTGGTTTAAAATACACATCCCGTTGACATCAACAGATAACAGTTACTTTGTATTTGCGGATGAGAAGTTTACTATGAAGTCAGGTAAAATGTATCTAGTTAATACCGCAGTTCCGCACAGTACAAGCAATGAAGGTGACCGGACTAGAATACATTTATTCTTTAAAATTCCTGCAGATACTAAATTATGATTAAAATATTTTCCTATGACCAAATGGAAAATTATATTTCATCAAATGGAGTTAACTCAGATGAGTATTATATCTCTATTTTGTCTACAGGTGGTCCTTACGGAATTCCTATTTTTAAACAATCGCCAAATATATTTACAATGAGTTTTGATGATGTTCAGTATGATTGTTTAAAATCGAAATATCCAGACGGTGTCGGACTCAGGTGGGCTAAAGCTATGACAGCATCACAGGCCGATGACCTTTGTGATTTTATTAGAAGAATTCCCGATCATTCAACTATAAATGTACATTGCACATGGGGACATTCACGTAGCAAAGCAGTTGCATCTGCTATAGAAAATAAACCAAACGTTGGTAATAATTTGTTGGTTTATAATTTAATTAAAGAAAGATTACACAAATGAAAACAGAATATGAATTAAGAAACAGTAATGCATGGGACTTTATTGAATTAAATATTGCCATAGATATAGACAAGCTGCAATTATGGTACAATGATGTTAACAAACAATTCCCACATTTAAAATTTTCATTCGCCCTAACAGATTATGTTATACCAAATAAAAAACAGTCTATATTAAACGGCGGCATACACAGTTTTGGTATAAGCTGGCCTGTTGAACAGCAATTACCAATACCGCCCAAGTATGCTGCACGACCTGAATTATATCCAGAAACTGCCTTGTCTGATAACGAATTCAGTAGGCAGATGAAAGCAATGGAGAAATATAAATTTGGATATTTTAAGGAATTATTCGACAGGCTGGGGGAGGAAACGTTTTCTTGGTCGAGGATAACTATTCATGATCCCAAGGCTAATATAGATCCGCACATTGACGGTCCGCAAACTATACGCTTACATATCCCGATAGTTACAAATAGCCAGGCATGGTTTTATTGGGGTGATAAAAAATATAATTTTATTCCCGGCAAAGTCTATTTAATTAATACAGGTTCCATGCATCATACTGTCAACGAGGGTGACACCGAACGGGCACACATTATAAGTCACCCAGCGAATGTAGCTTGGCTGTTAGAAAATTTTGGTTGATATTCCATACATTTTGTTCAGTATTAAATAAATTAAATATTCCACGGTGATTAACTACATGTTGTGCAAGTAGCACGGGCATAACAACTTTATCAAGCCTGTCGCTTTTTCCAGCAATTGCATTATTCAAATTAGTAGTTACGACAAATTCAGCATCTGGATATCCTGCTTGGATATATCTAATTTGTAAAGGTAAAAAATATCGCCAATGATGACTCACCTTAACAAAATCTTTGCTAGTTCCTAAAGCATAACCGGGGAGTTGAGCGCCTCGAAACAAACACCGCCATATGTTTGGTCCTAATTCAGGTAATCGATGTACACCCGCTAAGTTCCATATACATTCTCTTTCAGAATCATATCCAATAAAATACTGCCCGTAAGGCATGTGCATCCTATCTAACTTTATAGCAGTTGCATCTTTATTGTTTTCTAGACCAAGTGATTGGCACGCCAGACAAAATTTTTCTAAGTCTCGATAGTCAGCATCGGTGAACAACCGAATTTCGAGATTAGGTTTTCCAGGTATTACCATTTAGCGTAATTTTCCGTTTTAAGAACAATTTGTTTTTTACGTCAAACAGGTCACCAGTATGAAATCCGTTAATCACACATTCGCCTTCTTGTGTAAAGTCTACAGTATACCCATCTCTAGCAGCAAAGTCAAATTCGGCAGTATTGTATCCTACGAATACAGGCGGCGGCATCTCGGTCATTCCATACCAATTAGCAACGGTTTGAACACCACGTTCTCTAAATGCATCTATCATTTCTTGGGTGATGTTACTACTTCCAGTGACCATGTAACGTACACTACTCATATCTAAATTATCCCATCCTTTTGTTTTGGATAAAATTTCATAGTGTCGAGGAATTAAACTTATGTATGTAGGTTGAAACTCTTTGAAAATTTTGATATAAGAAAAAGGCTCAAAATTAGTGGTGAATAGATGTGCGCCTACAGTCAGTGCAGGTACTGCGGTTACTGTATAGTTTGCTATTACATTTGCTGGAAATACATTTAACACTCGATCATGTTTTGTAAGTTCTATTTCTTTTATAGAACGAGCCACGTGTTGTGTTATATCTTCGTGGTGTACTAGTTTAGGTTCTTTTGTACTTCCACTGGTAAACAATGTGATCATTACTCGTAAACTTCTTTAGCAAGAATATATTTTATAATTAATCCCGAAACATCAATCTCGTGCCATTTAACCCGTGTGGTGTATCTTCGAGAGTTATAGTGATGATTGTTATGTAGGCCAACACCGAACCCTAGCAGGTTAACAAAGGGATTGTTTCTGCTACGATCGTTGGTTTCAAAATTTCTATAACCCCACATATGATTTACAGTGTTAACCAATCCAGCTACAGTTAGTGCTAGTATGGCAGGCAGTATAAAAAAGAACAAGACAAATTTTGCATCGATTAATGCCGTTATAAAAATTGTTCCAAAGTATATCCAACTATGATAATTAACCAAGAACATCATTTCTTTTCGCTCTGTTAAGTCTCTTACAATACGCCAGTCTATTTCAGATCTTGATCTATCGTTACAATGAAAAAAACTTAAGATTGGTTGATCAAATGGTCTATGAGGATCGAGATCAGTGTCAGCAGTTTTGTGATGTGTTCGATGTAGTCCACTATAATAAACTGGACCACCACATGCAGAGAATATTGAGCAAACATACAACAACCATTCAACAGCTTTATTCCTAGCAACAAAACTATTATGGCAGTAGTATCTGTGATGTGCAATTTCTAAACCAATAACACCAAACAAGAAATATCCTAGGCCGAACCACACCAAGTACTCAATGTCCCATAAGAAGTAAGAACCTACACCCGCTAGGACATATAATGTTATAAGGCTGATTCCATTTTCGAAAACTAACTTAATACTATTGGTAAACATCATGTTTTTACCTCTATAGCAAGGAACTTTTTAATGATCAATGCTGTTAGATCAAATTCGTTATCCTTTACAGCAGATGTGTAACTCCAGGGAAAAGCATGATGATTATTATGTAAATGATTACCATATGTCAATAATGATAACCAGCGACTATTAGTTGAATGATCTGGGGTATCAAAATTTCGATAACCATACCCGTGCCCTAGTACATTGACGGCACCATGTTGATGTATAGCTAACAAGTTTGGTACAATAATTAAGTAAAATGCAATCTTGATATCGATTAACATTACTAGGGTGACTAGGACAACGTGGAAATACCAATACCATTTTTGTAAAAACTGTAGCATTGGCTTGTTTAACAGGTCCCAACATCCGTCGGGTTCTAACCAGTCGCCTCGAATATTATTAGGACAGAACCACATACGAATAGGACGGTCTTTTACCATGTGTGGATCTTTATCAGTATCACTGTGCCAGTGATGATGCCTGTGTTGTATAGCCCAACCTAAGGGACCGCCTAGGCCTGAAAATAAACTCATGACAACCATAAACCATTTTGTTCTCTCATTACAAGTGAATGAAGAATGACTCACATATCTATGATAAAATATTTCTCCCCCGATGACAGAAATCATAATGTTACCAATAACTATCAACGGTAAGAACATAGGATCCCATAAAAAATAGAATCCTATCACAGTTGCAATATGCAACAGAATAACATATAGAATCAACATCAAGTTTCCACCGAATGGTATACCAACGTTTGCATTCCACCCCATAAATACAGTAAACTGATGCTGTACAAGAATTTTTTTAAATATTTTTGCATGATAATATTTATAGGTAAATAGGATACTATGATTACTAAACTGGAATTCTTCGGCTGTAGCGTAACTGCTGGCAACGAACTTTGGGAAGAAAAACATGTCCCAAACTACAAAAAACTTACTTTTGCTGAGGCAAAAAAGATTGCTGCTAATCTGCCACACCAAGAAGCTGTGGCCTACAATATAGCAAATTCATTCCCGGCACTAATTGCTAAAGAAATTGGTTGTGATTTTCAAAATCACGGAATACCTGGTATTTCTAATAAAGAAATCGCTGGCCGGGCAATAGCTCAGTTTCCGGAAGACCATTACGAAGGCGTAGTTGTATTTTTACAGCTTACTACACATAACAGAATGTTTCTGAGATACAAAGAAACAGAAACAGATTCAACTGTTGGTAGCTTCGTTGTGATGGCCAAGGCTAACGATGATCGTCTAAGTAAAAGTCAAAACAATCTGTTAAAAGAAATGTTTTTTGAATTTTATAATGAAGCTATCATTTCTCAAGATGATCACATCTATATGTATTATGCCGCTGAAATATTGCGTAGTAAAGGCATACAAGCTCATATATTATGGTGTACCGTTGATGTAGTTGATTGGGCCAATTGGGATCCTGAAAAAGTATGTCAACAAACTGACAAACCAGTGCCTATCCTTAATGACAAGGATCCCCAGTATATAACTAATCTTAGTCGACATATTGCAGGCAATCATCACAAGTACAATCCAATCGGAAAGCCGCTAAGTGAACTTGTTGGAACAAATTCATATTTGCCCCGATTCCATTATACTCAAGAAGCACATCAAATTGTTGCTCAAGCTATCGCGGAGAAAATAAAAAATGTTTAATTGGTTTAGAACAATTTATATCAAAATTAAATATCGCAAAAAACTCAAAGAACTTTCTAAACGATCGCCATTTATCTATCGGTAATTAATGAAGAAGAAAATTGTTATATATGTACCTGATTCTACCTCTGGAGTTTACTTACCTTTGTTATGGGCTAGTTGTAAAAGTTACTATGAGCTAAAGGGTAAACGGGTAGATGACTATGAGTGGATACATCCTCGAATTAATTATGAATTCGACACTGATAAATTAAAGCAATACCTCCTGACTGTTAATCCTGATGTATTTGGTGTTAGCATGTACATCTGGAATGATGTACAAGGTCTTGAAATAGCCAAATGGGTTAAAGAAACTTTTCCTAATTGTCTAGTTGTAAGTGGCGGTCCCCAACAATATTTTAAACATCAAGCAGATTGGTTTGAGCAATATCCGTTCCTCGATGCTAGTTTAGATGGGGGAGAATACGGCGAACTAACGATTGCTGATATTCTAGACAACCTTAAAGCTGACAATACTGTTGACTGGAATCTTGTCAATCAAGTAGTTTATCCTAGTAATAATAGAACAACAATATTTAAAAGTAAAAAGGCTACTCCTAAACTAGATTTCTTTTGGGACTATAGTGCATATGACATGCAAAAGACTGTTATACTTGAAGTCGCTGACGAAATCAGATCATTGAGTAACACTCCAACTACAGTGATTAATACTGTAGTTCAAGGTAAGTTAGAAACCACCAGAGGTTGCCCTTATAGTTGTGCGTTCTGTGACTGGGGTGGTGGCATTGGATCTAAAGTTATTATCAAGTCAATAGAACATGTGAAGAAAGATATCGATGTCGTCGAAGCTACCCAAGCAGGGTATGTATTCCTATGTGATGCTAATTTTGGTATACTGGGTCAGCGCGACATTGAAGTTATAAAATATATGGCAGAGCGCAAGCAAACCAATCCAAATTTCTTCCATATCTATTTCGGCGGATTTGCAAAGTCTGTCAAACATACTGAGACTATTAAAGAGATCCTTGATATTGATGCACAAAATAATTTAACTTGGGATTTAAGTTACAAAGCTAGTATTCAGAGTATACACCAAGATGTATTGGCTAATATCAAACGCAGCGATATACCATTTGAAAAGCATGTTTATCTTTCTCAGCACTTGAAAAAATATTACGGATTTTCTACATACGCTGAATGCATTAGTGGGTTACCTGGAATTACCCCAGATAAATGGTATCATGAGATAGATGTATATACCAGTCACGATATGGATATTTGTTTGTACAACTGGCATTTGCTTCCAGAAACACCAAGCTACGATTATGGATTCCGCAAGAAGATGGGCATCGAAACTGTTAACAAGTACAGCAACATGCAGACAAATAATTCTACATTGCGCAAGAGCGAAGTAGTTGTACAGTCGTTCAGTTATTCTAAAGAAGATTACAAAGAGATGTGGTTAGCATTCGCTATACAACGTGGATTTTGGACCACAGGCTTATTAGAAAAAACACTTGATAAAATTTTTAAAAATTCTAATATCGGATATGGTGAATTTATTAAAAAATTCTATAGAGAGTTTTTAAGAAGTGATCAATGTGGACCGGTGTTATTAGAGTTTGTTCGCAAGACTGATGAAAGATTTGCACAGTACTATGACCCCGATAGCGACGTGAGTAATACTTCAATGATTTTCCCTCACACCCTAGCACCTATGTACAGCACATTTATGTTAACACTGTTCTACGAATACGAAGGATGTAAGGACTATATTAAAGCATGGTTATTGAAAGAGTTCCCGTACCTAAACGAATCTGCTGTAGATAAAGAAATGCGAAACGTAATAACTGTGTCTAACCTGCATACAAAGAAATGGGATAAGACTAGACTTATCAGTTATTCAAACGCGGCCTTAGATAGATTCAAAGGGGATTCTATAGAAGCTGTGGTTAGTTTTATAATGACGCAGATGGAAACATATACTAAGATTAGATTTCTAACTGCAAGGACTATTGGAATATGAAAGTAACAAAATTTCCTGTAGGTAACTATGGTATTATTATTGATGATTTAGATTTAGATAATATGTCTGCTGAAGAATGGCAAGAAGTTGGAAAGTTACATCTGCAGAATCTTGTTACAGTCGTTCGTGGAAGCAGGTGTTCCGTTAATAAATTTTCAGAACTTATACATCAATGGGGGCCTGAGTTTTGGGGTCTAAAATATTCGTTGCTAAAAAAGTATAAACTAGATTGGCCGACGTTTCAATCAGCGGTACTAGCAGACTTGCCATGTATCGAACAAGTAGACAAGGATATATTAGACATATTGTATCAAGCTAGTATCACTACTGACAATGGTAAGAGCGTAAACTTTTTTAGCTCATCTAAGGACAGCAAAGGAGATTACGGATTGTATGGTGGCCAAGAATTAGATTGGCACATGCACTCTAGTGGAAATTATGTATTCGAACCTGCTGTTAGTTTATTAGCCGCAGAGAATGTGGTAGGTACTGCTACTGGGTTTGTTAATACTGCCAACTACTATGAGAATGTAAGCAATAGTTTTCGTAGTGAATTAGATGAAATGACAGTACTGCATAGATACACAGGAGCTGATGTAATACCTCCATTTAAACCCAGCGAAGAAGCAGTGCTACGTTTTAAAATGTGTCCACATGATGATACCGAATTACCTATGGTTGTTCGTAGTCCAGGAGGCATACGTGGATTACATTTTGCTCCACCTACACTGTTTGCAATTAAAGGTACTGGTATTAAGGAAAGTCATAAAATATTCGATGCTATTAGTAAAGAACTATTCACAGACAAGTATGTGCATGATCACTGGTACGCACAGGACGGTGACTTTATGACGTTTGATAACAGCATTACACTGCATCGTCGGTTGGGTCAAACTGAAAACAGAAAGATATATCGTATAGAGCATACTTACGATAATCTACTTGACAGTTTCTATGAACCATTTTATCAAGAAGAATATGCTAGTAAACATAGAAAAGCAATAAAGCAGATTATGAAACTTGAAAAGCACTCGGGATTCATTAAGCCTCCTTTTAAATTCAAGGACCTATTATGACTCCTAAAGAAATAGAAATAAAAGAATTTTACGATACCGTAACCTTTCCAGGATTATACAATGAACAGGATATCACTGTAATAGAAGATTATTTGATTTTTGAACGTTACTTAGATTTCATACAGGCCAACAATATTAAGACTCTGTTAGACATCGGATGCGGTACCGGATACGTAACTAATATCATTGCATATCATTGTCCAAACATACAGATCGTTGCTGTAGATTTTAGCGATGCTATTAAACACGGCAAGACGATGGCTAACAAATTAGGTATTAAAAATATAACATGGATACAGAAAGACTTTCACGAATTTGAAAGCGACACAACTTTTGACCTTGTACTAAGCAACGGTAGTATACATCACATGCCCAAATTTGATCAAGCATTAGACAAGGCAAAGAATCTAACACATAAGTTTATGATGATAGGCCTATATAACAAATACGGCAAGTGGATGCAACGAAAGATTCGTCCCAAATTTGTTACAGAGTGCTTTGAAATTGATCAGTTGAAAATTCCATTTGAACTTAGTTTTACCAACAGACAGGTACATAACTATTTCAAGGGTTGGAATTTTCTTAAAGTTACTCCAAGCATCTTTGGACTAGGTGTAGATTTCTTTAGTCTGTTCCGTGGCAAGTGGGGCGGATTTACTTTTTATTATTTTAAGAAGTAATGTAGTCTGCGAACATGGCCACAGCCATTTCAAAACCCACACGCCTAGGCTCTGATCGTTCTGCTAATGGTATGGCTAATGTCCATCTGCCTTCGGGGCCTGGATTCCATGTACTATGCAACATGCCAACTTGTACTATACTAGGACGATCTATTACAGCCCGATGTATCGGAATACATTCGTGTTCTTCTGCTCGTAAATAATTTACTCCAAATGAAGTTACAATAGGTTCTAATTTAATACCTGGTTTTGGCTCCCACCATATTAGTTCACTGTCCTTAGGTCCCCAGCTGAGATTTATCCTAGCGAAGTCATCAATCTTATCAGAGTCGCCGTGAATCCAGATTTTTCCACCTGGCGGAGTATAGAATGCCTCCCATGATGGGATTCTTAATCCCGGTATGCTTTCCATAAAATCTACAAATTCTTTATTCAACATTGCTTTGGGATCTAGCTCAACATGATTTAATTGGTCTTTGTTATCAGGGAATAAACTAAAAAGATCAATCTCCGGCATCACCGGTAATTTTAGATACTGATGTACATACGGCCGTTTCTTAAAAATATTAAACATAGAATATTCTTTTGATCTCATCTGCTATTAATTCATATCCATCTTGTGTAGGATGTATATCATTTGTCATATACTTGGCGGGATAGTCCATCTTTGGATAGTAGTTAGCAACAGCTTCAAATGTTTCTTCACATAGTCCGTCACGACGAACTAGCAGTTGAGCAAAGCAAACATAGTCAGTGTGTGAGTGTATATATCTATTCCAGTTTATCTGTTTTGATATAGTAGGACACATGCTATCAAAATACTCCTTACCTCTCATTTCAAATGCGTTAGCGAAAATAAAATCAAAGTTATTTGCTTTTGCATAGTTCTGCGCTTCTAGTATGCAACAGGCTGTTTCTGCCGCAACTCCCGGCTCGTTATGTATAGCGTCGGCATACAGCCGATGCTCGTCCTTGTCATCTCGCTGCGGCCACATGGTTAAAAATTTATAATGATCAGTTTTCCAATTCTTATTGAAGAAATCAAATCTATCAAACCCAGTGAGCATTAGTACCACAGTTCCGCTGCTATACTCCGAATAATCTTGTAGGTACAGCGATCGGACTGCACCTCGATTGCCAATGGCACGTTGACCTAGATTAACGGGGACATAATTTATCTTTTTAGCAAGACGATTAACCCAACTGTTTTCTTGTTCAACCGGAATTAAGTGACGAGACTCTTCTAGCTTGAGCCACATACGACCATTATGAGCTTTCCAACGTTCATCTGGATATCCGCCTTCACCTTGCGTCCAACTACAACCTATACCGATTAGTGCTTTCATGATTTTAATCCGCCGAGCAACTGGCCTATGGTACAAGTATCACTGTCGATAAAGTTATCCATAATCTTTTTATACATCACAGGATTATTCTCCACTATCTGCTTTTTAGCAGGACTGTCTAAATTAAAATGACTTTTATGTATATTGTGCGTAGTAAGAAGACGACGAGCAGATATTGCTACTCGGTTAGTGCTAGTATCCTGAGTTTTATGTATACAGTATCCTCGCATGACCAGAGCATCACCCTGCTCTAACTGCGGACATTCGGAATAATCGTTTAGATTAAAATCTAACTCAATCTCCTTGCCCGTGTTGTCATCAAATATTCGACTAGTACTGCCAGCTTCGAATCGTGTTGCTCCGTAATTTTTTAAGAATGCTAGCTCGGGATGATCATTTATTAATTGAATAAGATCTATTACTACGACATTGGTTAAATCTACACTAGGTTTTATTACAGGAATCCAGATATTAAGATAGTTTGTGTGATCGCCGTATAAGAACCAACTCTCGTGATCCTGATGATATTCAAAATTAACTCCGTGTTCTATTGAAAAGTAGATAGGTGTAGATGTAAAATCAGTTGTAATATTAACTGAGTCTTGTATATCTTTTGACAACGCTTCAATCTTTGATAAAATATTATCTATCTTAACTTTTTTCCCTACAGGTAAGATATTAAAATTTGGATTTAAAAATTCTGTAGTTTTGATTAGATCAAAGTCTTGAGAAAGTTGTGATAAGTCGCCAGAGTTTAAAAAATTCTTAACAACACAATAGCTCTTATCGAGTAGATTAACAAAATTGTTTTTCATTGATATAGTGTCCTTGGAATCGATCAATGGCGTTACTCCATACAAGTCGCTCGTTCGTTGTGTTATCTATTAGAGGCAAACTCAGGGTCCATCTTCCTTCTGTCGTTGGATTCCAAGTACTGTGAAATTGTCCAATATTAACTAGACTAGGTTTATTAATTTCAACTTCGTATAGATGCCTGCAATACTTTTCTTCCGCAGTCAAATACTGTGCTCCAAACTCTGTTTGATATGTTTCAATTTTGTTTTGATTTTTAGGTTCCCACCAGATGAGTTTACTGCCAGGTGCACCGTAGGTCCAATTGACTTTAACCACATCACATACTGTTGCAGTATCGGTATGGATAGGAATTTTTCCGCCATATGGGGGAGTGTAAAATGCTTCAAACCAATAAAAACCAATATTGAATTGAGCAAACCACTTGACGAGATCAGGATTAATTTCTGTGTCTTCTACTTTAATATGACGATAATACATAGGATCATAGTCAGTTCTAGAAAATAAATCAATACCTGGTGCTACTGGTATATCTAAGTATCGGTGATACGTATTTTCTCTTTTTTTAAACCAGTTAAACATTGATATAATTTCCCAAGGAATTTTCACTGACCACGCAATAATCTTTATACGTAGTTATACTGTTGTCTATGACTTCTTCATATTTTTCTATATTTAAAATACCCGTTGCAATTACAAGAATCTTTTTATATCCTGGAGTATATACGCTTCCATGCTTCACTCTTAGATTATTCCATACCCATGAATTGGTATTCGGTGCTTTAGGAACTTGTGTAACGGGTCCTTGAGAATACGGTTGTGTGGGATTATCAAAGAAATACAAAGTCTCCTCTGGATTTTCATCGTAGAGTTTTATTCTAAAACTCATAGGCGTGTCAATCAGCTCCCCGGGATCTCTATGTTCAGTAAACGGTTTGTAACTTGACCACAGATGAAGTGTTAGAATATTTTCTATAGGTAATAGATCGTTGAACTGTTGCCAAAGGTGCGGAAATTCTTTTATGAAATTTTCTGTTTGCATATTGGGTGTCCAATAATGCTGAAATTTTTCTATAAGATCCACCGACTCTGCTGATGCATATCCTGTTTCAGGAGACAGGTGTTCACTGATTATTTTATTTGGTTTTATAGCATACTTACTCCACCAATCGAAAAAATGATCTTTATCAGGCATTTCAAATTCAGGTAATGCTAGTGGAACTATGAGATACTTACCATATTTTTTTTCTAGTTCCATTACCTCATTTATATTATGACCACAAAATGTGTTTAATTGTTCTTTGCGTGTATCAGTTAAAAACTTAATCAGGCTAGAGGGATCTGCTTTTTCCTGTTCTCTAAATGCTAAAAGATTAGGACTTGGATTTGTATTAAAATTGCTCATACATCCACATAGTTTTCTATGTTGTAATTGCTTTGTATACAATACTCACTGTAGGTTTCTATACTCTGTTCCATTAATGATTCGTACCTCGTTGGATTAACTAATCCCACTATGACTGCCAACACTTTTTTATATCCTGGGACATATACACTTCCATGTTTTACTCTCAAATTATTCCACATATATGAATTAGTAGTCGGTATTCTTGGGAAGAATTTTGGTTCTTCGCATTGATATGGAGTTACCGGATTATCAAATACAAATAAAGTTTCATCGGGATTCTCATCATATAACTTTATCCTAAATGAGTTAGGGGCATCAACCATCTCAGCACTATCTCTGTGCTCAGTGAATGGTTGTACACTTGACCATAAATTAATAACCAACAAATCATCACATGGTAACTGATCATAGAATTGTTGCCATAGGTATGGAAATTCTTGTTTAAAATTTTCAGTTTGTAAATTTAAATTCCAATCATCTCCTATTTTTTGTACAAGGTCAATAGATTCAAAAGGAGAGTATCCTGTTCCGGGTGCTACATAATCACCATGTTGTTTAGTAGGTCTAATAGCATATTTTTTCCACCAATGCATGAAATGATCAGAATCTGGAACTTCGAATAACGGCAATGCCAACGGCACTAATAAATATTTTCCATATTTCTGTTCCAGCTCAAGAACTTTTGGATTATTGTTGAACATTTTTTCTATTTGAAATTTTCGCTGAGAACTAAGATGATCGCGTAATTTTGAATCAGACTTTTCTTTCTCACGATGTTCTAAGGCACGTTCATTGGGTATGTATTTCATTGAATCGCACCGTATTGATTTCGCAGTGTATCGTAGTATTTTCTGTCATACCGTGGTTGTCTAGAACTTAAATCTATTTCTGGATTAAATGGTGCGCAAGGAGTCATCCCTATATGTTCCATGTCTAGGTCGATCATGAATATGACACGCCATTCATCTGAGGTGTTATATGCACTATGTGAATGTTGATTATTAAATCCCCAAATATCAGTCCATGTTACTTCTTCACCACTGGCTTCTAAAAATAAATCACCTTCAGGTACAATCAACGGTACGTGTATTCTTATATACTTGCCTGTTCGGTTTTCAGGACCAGTGTGTCTGTGTAAAATTGTTTGCGGTGCTAGAATGCTGTAACTGGCTATGGGACAAAAATTCCCATATTCTTGTACAAGTTTGTATGCTGTAGGGTATCGTTTGGCTATACGATCGTTTGGTGATCTATCAAATTCAACATCAATCATGTCATCGTGGCGACCATATTTAAATTGCACATTCTTCCAACCACCGATGTTTCTTTTAAATTCACCACTAACTTTATCTTTTGATTCTATACCTTTAATAGTTTCTTCTAAAGGAACTCCGAAAGGTCTTAGGTCTAGCGCATCAGTTGAATATTTAACACATGCTTCTTCAACTGAAGAACACCCCGCCATGAATTCGTTCCTTAATGCTTCTTGGAAACTCATTAGATAATCAGCTACGGGAATTTCGTTCCCTCGCCAGATTTTCTTCATTTTAAAGATTTCTTCTTCTGTCATAAGACTGCCCTAGTAATACGATATTTATTACTAGGGCAGCTTAGGTAAATTATTTTTAAAATTACCAGGTAGCGTCTTTGGCTACTCTTATCCAATTGTTGGTGCTGTAGCATATGTAAAAGTAATTTGCATCTGCTGAAACTTGGCCTTGTTTACCTGATGCAGTCTTGCTAGCCGGCACTGCAACAAAACTAGGTATTGTAGTGAAAGCTGAGCCGTTGTAGAATGCTAAACTTTTTCTATCTGAACCATAGCCAAACTGTCCTTCCGCCGCTGGCACCGTGGCCAGTGCAGCATCTGGTATTGGTAAAAGTTGTATGGCAGTGCCGGCATCAAATATACCACTTGATAGAAATTTAAATTGTCTGTAGTTTCCGTCGGCATTTAACACACTAACCACAAGGTTAGAATCAAAGTTTCCTGCTGAAATTGTGCTTACTACTTCGCTTAGAAGAGTTGCTGATTTTTTAAACTCAGTTCCGTTGTAGCCTTCAAAAGTTATGATGCCTAGATCGTCTAAATTTTGCACAGCAATCCTGTTAGTACCAGAATATCTAGAACCTCTGATTCTTAATAAAGCATATGCGTCGCTGGCAAAACTTTGCCCTTCAATGTTAACATATGATCCAAACCCAGTTTTTACTTCAAGCCCAGAGTTATTTACATCCAATACGAAACCGTTGGATGCGCCGGGTGATACTGTTATGTAATCTGCTGAGACCTTAGCCATTGCAGCGATATTATTTACGGTTAGATTATTTTCGACAGTTGCATCGGAACTGAATATTGCTGCCGGAGTAATTGTAATTGCTGAACTATCGGCACTGTCAATCAATGTTGTAAAGATATTTCCTGTAACATTGCCTGTAACATTACCTGAAACGTTACCTGTAACGTTACCTGTAACGTTGCCTAAAAGATTAGAGGTTATAAGATTTGCTAGGAAGTTGCCAGTGCCATCACGTGAGACAATGGTACCTCCAGTGTTAGCGTCGGTGGCTGTGGTTGCAGAGTTGGAAACTTTACCAGCTGTATTAATTGTAGACAATTTTGTGTCTACAATACTGCCTGCCAACATGGTGTTGGTAACAGTGCCGGTATCTGTGGTATACACACCGTTGGTAACTGACCCAGCATTTCCTGTGACGGTGCCTGTGACGTTACCTGTAAGATTGCCTGTGACATTACCTGTAAGATTGCCTGTGACATTACCTACAAACCCACCCTGTGCAGTTACAACTTCTGTGGTGGTATTTACAATAACCGTGCTGTCGTCGGCTACGATATTAACATTTAAATCACCGCCGGGTATTCCGATCGCTGATCCACCAATGGTAGATCCTGCCGGTAGATTAACTGCTGTACCGGTGGCTGTGATAGTTGCAGCGCCTAGTTTAATACTAGATCCACTGAGATACAAATCTCTAAATCGGTATGTAGCACTGCCTAGATCGTAAGCCACATCTGTATCTGGTATAATATTGCTGCCAACACTACCCGATAAATTGAATTTTCCTGTATTTCCGTCTATCAAAAGACTGCTGTCGTTGGCAACCACGGAGCCGTTGAATGATGCTGCTTTGATTACTCCTTGGTAATCTGATAAATTCACTGTGGCATTGACTTTATCTAAGGCATCGTCATAGACAAACGATATTGCACTATGTGTGCCATTAACCAGCATGGGTGCCACTGCATCTTTTGCCTGCTCATCGGTGTAGTCTGTAACTGGAACACCACCATTGGTAGTGCCATTACCTATGTATAATCTATTGGTATTTGTAACAAATATTAGCTCGCCCGCGGCCAAGGGCTGTGTCATTGCTGTTCTTTCAGCGTCTGTGCCCCTGCGAATCTGTAATGGCATATTTTTCTACTCCTGGAATTTTTCCTATCACAAGTATTTATGCCGCAGATATAAGAACCCAGAGTCAAAAAAATAGCACCCGAAGGTGCTATTTTGCCCTTTTTATAAGCGCCGTAGGGCTGGCGCTAAAATAGGACTATGTCCTAATCTGCTATAGGCCCGTTCCCGGACTTGAACCCTATGCTGCCGCCTTCTGCTTCGATACGTGCTATAACGTCTTCAAACAAAATAGGAGCAAAATCAGGAGTTTGTTCCACGCAAACACAGTGATAACGGGTATCTACTATGTCAGTGATCTTACCACCAAACCCGGGTAACATCACACGATTAGCATGCAAGTGCCCATGTATGTTGGTACCAAAACGACCCAACGATTCCGGGTGTAAAGGAATGTGACTCAAGATCATACCGTTCATCACATGATACGCCCGCAATTCCCTAAAGTGTTCACGATAATCTGTATCTCTAAAGATGTCATGGTTACCACGGATCAATACCTTGTCACCGTTCAACCTACGCATGATTCCCAAGGCTTTGCGGTTGATAACAACATCGCCTAAATGATAGACTTTGTCAGTGGGCTTTACCCGTTCGTTCCAGGCTTTGACCATAGCTTCGTCCATTTCCTCTGCAGAATCCCATGGGCGAAGTTTTGTAACTCCATCGTTACGTGTGAAGCGGCATACACCTGTATGTCCAAAGTGCGTATCGCTTACTAAAAATACACTGGGCATATCTAACTCCTTTCTTTTTTAACTCGCCCGATGCGAGATGCTTTGTTCCAATCGTATACTACACCATCTGGGCATAGCCCATCCTTGACTGTGTCTACTCCAAATATACCGCAGGCTTCAAAGTCTGGACCTTTGATTGTCACAAACATCTCAACGGTTTTGGCAAATGCCATTGCTTCGTGTAATGTGCTACAAGAGAACAACGGAAACAAATTCTTACTGATTACTTTATAATTTTCTTTTTTCATACCATTATTATAGTGTCAAAAAGAAACCCCGTCAACCAAAATCAACGGGGTGTTGTAAAAATGCCACAATTACCAATTCTCTACACCTGACACTTCAATTGATACTGTAGCAGGGTAATCTGCTATTTCTGTTTCGTAGGTTAATGTAAGAATACTGCCAATACCAGAACTGTTATCTTGTTCTAGAGTAAAGTATTCTGTACTAACTTCCTCACAGATTTTTTTAATTTTGTTTAACTCAAATATATTTAATCTAATCATATGTCACCTTCTCTTTCTCTACGTGCTCTGCGTTCTGCAGCCAAGACAAAAACTTTTTCGTTGTCATTGGCCCACTCTATTTCCTTGGGTAGAATGATGCCAAACTCAGTTGTTACACCATTGATGCTGTGAGGCTCATCGGGGTCGTAGGTCCAACCCAGGGCCTTCATCATGCGATGTTTGACCAGTAGGTTAGGACTGCGAAATACTTCAGTATCGCCGAAGCCCAGCATTACACCAAGTTCGCAAACAGCCCCGCTGCGACAAACACCAGCATGACAATGAACTATAACATTCATTCTCTGCTCTAATGCGTGTTGTAGTAGTCGAACCAGCTCGTTGGCCTGCTGCTGACTACACCGCATGGCTTCGTCCAAGCATTCATCCTTTTCTTCAATGTCTAGAAATTTAAATTGATGAACTTCTTTAAAAGAATACTGAGGAGTAGGAAACTCTGTATCTGGATCAACAATCTGAATTAACATAGAGTTAACTCCAGCATCGATATGAAGTCCTTTTTTGATATCGCCCAACCCTACGTTTTGAATCCATGGCATGATAGTTTCCTTATAATCTGTAGGTCACACGCCCTTTGGTAAGATCGTATGGGCTAACTTCAATTTTAACACGATCGCCCAAGATAATTTTTATCTTGTGCTGTTTCAATTTACCGCTGGTGTAGCATACGAGTATGTTGGACAGATTATCTACCTTGACCCTGAACATGTTGCCAGGTAGTACTTCTTCAACTGCACCAGTTAATTCGATTAGATCACTTTTTGCCATTTTTCTTTGATTTTAGTTGAGTGTCTGCCTTGTCTATGATTTGAAAAACCTTGTTGGCTAACACTCGTTCTTTACTAAAGGCTTCTACTTCCCAGGGCAGATCATAATAGTGTCCCTTGAATTTTTTACCCATCCAAAATCTGCTGTTGAGATTCTTTCCGTGTGTGATCTGTCCTCGAGCATACTGCTTGACATGCACCATTTCGTGTGCCAGAGCAATGATCAATCTTTCTATGTCAAGAGCTGTATCTATGCTCATGCCTATAACAGTAGGTCCTAGTTTGAACACACTGCCTCGCACTCCTTCTTCGACACTCATTCCTCTTTTGGGAACAACTATCAGTGAGTACCGACTGTTCTGTAGTTTCAATTCATTTCGAAAAACTTGTAGACAGGTTTCGACCAACATTTTGCTGGCGCTTTTCCTTGCCATAACTTGAATATCCATAAGAGCTCCTTGCGTATTACTTAATTATACAGTCTTTTTCGAATATTGTCAAGTGGTGCTCCAACCAAGAATCGAACTTGAAATACATCCTTACCAAGGATGCGTTATGCCATTTAACTATAGGAGCATTCTATCCGTTGAACTAACAGCCCTAACATATGGTTCAAATCTTTTTAATACAAACGGTTCACCTTCTGGAATTCCTAAAAAAGATCGTTTTATATCTATAAGATATATTAATCGTCTGTTATCTGTATTATTGTAAGCACTATGGGGTTCTTCGTTATCAAATGCAAAAATATCTGTCCAATATAATTCAGTGCCACCAATTTCAATGAATACATCACCTTTAGGGATTATAAGTGGAATATGAATTCTTACAGTACTACGATCCCGATTTTCAATATCAGTGTGCCTGTTAATAACTCCGCCTGGTTCTAAAATACTGTAACCACTGCATCCGCAGAACTCAACATATTTTTCAGTAAGCATTACTGCTGTAGGAAAATTTTTCTGTGTGTTAGGATCTTTGTAAGGATTAAGTTCAATATTTTGATCAGGAGATACATAACGCATGCCTTCTACTTTCCAAATATCTTTTTCCCTTGGATCTAACTTTAGATTTACATCAGCATAGGATGTATGTTTACTAAAGGTTGTATTAAAATCTTGATGATATAATAAAAATTCTTCTAAAAGTTTTGGTACTAATAATTGCAATTCATCGGCAATTGCAATTTCATTTTTTGTCCATATAGTTTTTATCATAATATTTTACTATCTATTCTGGAGCGGGATAAGAGAATCGAACTCTTGACCGAAGATTGGAAATCTGCTGTTTTACCATTAAACTAATCCCGCACTGCTTTTACTTATCGGTTGACTATGGTCGGAGTACAAGGATTCGAACCTTGGACCCCCTGGTCCCAAACCAGGTGCGCTACCAGACTGCGCCACACTCCGAATTTATTCTACTCTTTTAAGATATTCTCGGCCTATCTTGCCTTCTTGGATTTCTAACAAGGCACTCACTGGAGCATTTACTTGAGTGGTATGTCCTGCTGCCTTGTGTCTACGAGATAATTCTCTGGCTCTTACTGTAGCGATTAGCACGAGATCGAATCTGTTACCCCCTGCTTGTTCTACACATTTTTGTGTATCTATGTTGGGACCACGGCTGTCAGTTAGTTTCATTTTTTGCCTTTGTAAAAACTGGTTGCGGGAGTCGGAGTCGAACCGACGATCTGAAGCTTATGAGACTTCCGAGATACCACCTTCTCCATCCCGCGATAAATTTAATAAAACACACTTCGCACTTTTGTCGACACTGGTGTGCAGTCCTTCCAACCTAAACTATGTTTAGGCAAAATGTGTTTTATTAAACTAACCTTATAGGTGCTCTCTGCGGCGCTTGAATCCACGGTAGCCCTACTCTTCATGGCCGGTCCTTGTACATGGTCGACATTGACAAGTATCTCGGTGTTCCATTGTAGCTACTACAGAAAGCATTTATAAAGTGTCTAGCTACTCCCACCACAGGAGCCCTAGACTGAGCGGTTACTCTGTCCATAACATTTATTCTTATGGGAAGGTGTTAAACCTCACCTAATGCGTCTCCGCCACTCCTTCACAGAGCACAGATGGTCAATGCACTACAAACCAAGCACTCTCTATGGTGACTGCCCCACCCCCTTTGTATAACGGGCAAGGGCGCCCGGGGTCTGTTACAGCAAGCCTTCTGCTTGCAGTGAAGCCACCACATCATCACTCAGAGGAATCTCTGTCTTGATGTTCAACTCAAGCACTTCGTCGTTGAGCTGTTGTTTTTGCTTTTTCAGGTTAAGCACTTCTGCTTTGGCCTGTGCAATTTGTTCTCGACCAAGCACACTGGTGCTTACTGTATCACCGTAGCCGTAGATGCTACGACGGCTAGTTTCGCCCTTGTCGTTCTTGATCTTTTCCAACTTGCCCTTGATCACTTCCAACGAAGTGATCTCTGTGGCCTTGGCTAATTCTTCTAGCTGACCGATGCGTTTGTCAATGAACGCTGCTTTGGCTAGGGCTGTGTTGATGCCACTGGCTGCGTTGGCTGTGCCAACCAATGCACGGATGTTGTACAGAGCCATGGTTAGCTTTTGTCTGCGGCCATCGTTGGCAACCAACTCAGCGTTGGCCTTGGTGATGGCAGCTTCTACGTCCTGAAACTCGTTGAGTTCAACCGTGAAATCTACCTTGATACCTTTGATAGTATCGTTGATGCTGTTTTGTACAGCATTTGCTTTTCTCAGTGTGATATTCATTTTTTCTTCCTTTATTCAAACAACAATGACGGGTCCATGAAAGGTCAAGTAATAGACCGGACAATTGACAAACAGGTAGCATAAACAGCATCCCTTTGACAATGTGCAATATACAATACACAGAGGTCTATATATTTCCGATTAACAAATGACATTCTATTAGGGATCGGATCACATAAACACGTTCCATTGTTCAGATGGTTGTAAGTTTGGAGTAGGGCATGAAGCCTTACGCCTGTGTGTCTATTCTCATCTACCCTTCACTTCACCGGTTGAAACATTTCTGTCCCAACAAAACTATTATAATATATTTGTTGACAGATGTCAACCTTTTTTCGAAACTAATTTTGCGTCCCAAGCCAAAATAGTTCTATGACCCTTTCCTTTCCACGGATAAACAGTGTGAGGAATGTAACTAGGGAAAATGATCATTTTCATAATCTGCGGGTTAAAACGCCATTGATCTACAAAAATAAAATTTGCTGGGTTACGTATTACTGGTAACCGAAATTCAATGTTGGCATCTGATGAGGCTGCATCGTCATCCAAATAGGGAACATCAATGTAGATATTCCCACTAACATGTGCTTCATGGATGTGCAATGCTTGATAATCACCGCTTGTCTGTTTTATAGTCCAGGCCGAAATCAATACAGGTTCGTATAGATCTAAATCTGTTCTGCCGCTTTGACGCATGATTGTATCAATGTATCCTTGCACCTGCGATTCAACATAGTGTTTTAACACAGAAGTATCTAATGCAAACTCGTTGGGCACTAGCTGTATCTGCTGTCCACCCCTAACACTGATCGCACTGTTGCCAGCATCGTTGTGCTCTCGACGGATGTGTGCTTGCTCAACCATCTCTTGTAGTTGTGTAAACACATCTGCAGGAACATCAGCTATTGCCATTACTGTGGGATTAAAATACGCAAATTTCATCTAGTGCCTATATGTGGTGCCCCGTGACAGAATCGAACTGCCAATACCTGATTACAAAACAGGTGTTATGCCACTTAACTAACAGGGCCTACTATTACTTATCTTGGTGGAGGATAACGGATTCGAACCGTTTGCTCCTGGTTGCAAACCAGGTGTGTTAGCCAAGTATACCAATCCCCCGAATTTAATTCCTAGTTGATGCTGTACCAGTTGGATTTTTTGCATATCCACCCGGACCAGCAGGCCTCTTTTCACGCTTGGGTTGAATAGCGGCACATAGTTCAGCATCGATCATCATGCGTTTCCAACCGTTGCGTAGTTCTGGATCTCTGATCCCAGACAACATTAATTTTGTCAGCGAACTCATTCTATAATTTGGACCTGGTTTCATATATTTCCTCTTTTAAAAAACATGGTGGAAGGTGAGGGATTCGAACCCTCGGGGCACCTTACGGCACCCCGCAGTTTAGCAAACTGCTGATTT
>Ga0209191_1000242_pt1 | contig 43294 bp, 16 predicted proteins | sample S_130626_EF_Meta_FD_187320 | JGI IMG/M metagenome (GOLD analysis project Ga0209191, IMG submission 187320) | Freshwater microbial communities from Lake Simoncouche, Canada to study carbon cycling - S_130626_EF_MetaG (SPAdes) (version 2) | ecosystem: Environmental > Aquatic > Freshwater > Lake ...
CTTGGCTCTGCCTCCTATGTCTCATCGACACAACTCCAATCCACAGTCGCCTCAATCACCTACGCGTATCAGACCTCTGGTTTCATCTCAACCGCGACGATCATCTCCACAACATCAGGCCTCCAATATGCCTACCAGACGGCAGGATTCGTCTCATCACCTAATTTGGCAGGTCATGTATCCACTTCTTTTCTCAATACAACTATCGCATCAACAGTCGCAGGCTTAGGAAATGCGACTTATGTCTCGACATCACAACTCCAATCGACGGTCGCCTCTCTCACCTATGGATACCAGACCGCAGGATTTATCTCGACCGCAACGATTATCTCAACAACACAAGGCCTCCAGTATGCCTACCAGACCGCAGGGTTCGTCTCTTCACCAAACTTACTAAACCTGACCTCGACATCCTTCCTCAATACAGTAATCAACTCAACAGTCCAAGGCTTAGGATCTGCGACCTATATCTCAACAACACAACTCCAATCAACAGTCGCCTCTCTGACCTATGGATATCAGACGGCAGGATTTGTGTCGACTGCGACAATCCAGTCAACGACCCAGGGTCTCCAGTATGCCTATCAGACAGCTGGATTCGTTTCCTCACCCAATTTGGCAGGCCATGTATCCACAACATTCCTCAACACCACCATAAACTCAACAATCCAGGGCTTAGGATCTGCCTCCTACATCTCAACAACACAACTCCAATCGACAGTGGCTTCGATCACATATGCCTACCAGACGGCAGGATTCGTCTCGAGTCCCAACTTACTAAATCTGACATCCACAACCTTCCTCAACACAGTCATAAACTCAACTGTCCAGGGCTTAGGGTCTGCCTCCTATCTCTCCACATCACAACTCACATCGACAGTTGCCTCTCTGACCTATGGCTATCAGACTTCGGGTTTTATCTCAACTGCCTCTTTGGTCTCAACAACCTCGGGCCTTCAGTATGCCTATCAGACCGCAGGATTCTTATCGACAGCGACTCTAGTATCAACAGTGGGTGGTCTAGGAAATGTATATATCTCAACAATTAGAAGCACTTTCTTAACATTATCAACAGGTTTTATTACAACAAGCAGTCTGAATTTCTATGACCCTATTAATTCGAATACTATGAATACAATAACTGTAAAAAGCACACTCTTATACTTTAATACACTCGTGGTCGCAGGTGCCAGAGTCGCACAACCGCAGACATTTACTTTCTAGTTAATTAGAACCATGTCACAAGCGTTTATGAGAAAAAAAACACTCTTCTCGCCAACTAGCATAGCTGGTTGCCAAGTTTGGTTAGATGCATCTGATACCACAACAATTGGACTTTCAGGAACATCCGCAAACACATGGGTAAGTAAAGTAGTAAGCCCATCTATAACGGCGACGTATTCAGGAACCGCACCCACCTATACAACTTATAATACCTACCCTGCTCTACAATTCAACGGGTCCTCAACAAAAATGACGACAGGAACAATTGTGTCTTACGGTTCATCAGGGTCAACATGGATCGCTGCCTCTGTGAATTTAACTGCGGTAACATCATCAACGCCTGTTGATGCATCTGTTGTTATCGCATCACCTGGTGCACCTGAGAGAGCGATACGTTATGATATGAATACAAGTGCCACATGTTATAGTATACATACGAGTATTTTAAGACAAGATACAAACAATAACACGAATGGAGTTCGTGGATTTATTGACACACCATCCAGTTTTCAGAGTTATACAAATGGGACAAATTTTGTAACGGTAAATACTTCTGTTACATTTCAGACTGCGGCAAATACATCTTTTGTTCTAGGACAATGGAACGTAGGTTGGCTGAACGGATATATCTTCGAATGTGTTGTATACGATGGTATTCTAACATTATCGCAATATCAACAAGTTGAGGGCTATTTAGCGACGAAGTGGGGATTCAGAAATCTGTTGCCCCAGGGCCATCCAGGAGTCTCAGGTGTTTTATATCCTCTCGAGAGAAAACCTATGATGTTTCCTTTTGGATATTATAACTTGTATACACCAAGAAGTGTCACAAGTGCGGCCATCGCACTTTGGCTAGACGCAGCTGACGCAACGACAATTACAGGGACTAGTCCAATAACAGGATGGACAGATAAATCAGGATTGTCTCGCCCTGTTACAATAGTCTCTGGTCCCACATACGGAACAACAACGACAAATGGATTGAATACACTCTCATTTAGTAGTAATTCGATAACAACATCAATCGCCTCGGCCGTCGGAACAGGAGACTTCGCTTTGATTGCGGTGTGGTTTCAGTCATCAGCAGGAACAAACACAGTTTTATCGCTTGGAACATCTGCGTCATCTTCACAGAGTCTTGGATTCAGTGGAAATAAATATAACTTTTACCAATACGGATCTGCGTTTGAATCTTCTTATTCTGCTGCAACACCATCATGGGTTATCCAATTAGGAACAAGGATTTCTTCAGTAAAGAAAGTCTATATAAATGGAAATGTGGGAACAACAGGAACCTTCGATTCATTTAATCAAACAGTGACAACTGTTACGATAGGAAATGGAGATAGTTTACCTATAAGTGGGCAGCTAGCAGAAGTTTTAATCTACACAGGAACTCTGAGCACCGCGGATCAACAGCAAGTCGAATCGTATTTGGCCCAGAAATGGGGTCTAACTGCGTCATTACCCGCAGGCCACATAAACGCAAGAAAGCCCGCAGGAACTCCTGCGATTGTTGCACAGGTGTATCCGCAGGTTCAGAGAAACTTGATACCATTGTCAAGAACAGTCACTGTGGTTAGTACATTTATATATACTACAGGTGTATATCAATACTTTACAGTTCCCTCGGGTCTAACAAGTATCAATGTATTGATGTGGGGTGCGGGTGGGGGAGGTATAGCAGGATATACTCCGTGTACAGGAGGTAGTGGTGCCTGTATTCAGGGAGACTTAGCTGTTACACCTGGAGAGATCTTAACAATTGTTGTCGGATATGGCGGACAATCGAGTCAGTCAGGTACAACAACAGATGCAATGGGAGGTGGTGGAACTGGATATAATGGCAATCGCGGCTATGGTGGCGGTCGATCCGCCATACAGAGAACGGCAGGTACAGATATTGTTACAGTAGGAGGAGGCGGAGGATCTGATATGAGTAACTCTCGAGCTGCTGGCGCAGCTACAGGATCAGGTACAGCCTATCAGGGTAATATGGGAGGAAGAACAACGAGTGCAAGTGGATCCTATGGAGGCGGTGGAGGACAAACATCTGGAGGAATAGGAGGAACTCAGAGTGGATATACAGGAACAGATGGAACAAAAGGATTTGGTGGTGCCTCTGGTCGTGGTGGTGGTGGGGGTGGTTGGTGGGGAGGTGGTGGTGCAGGAGGTAATAATACAGTATCAGGAGAATCAGGATCAGGAGGAGGAGGTAGTTCTTATACTGATAATCTAACGTCTGGTTCTATTACAACATATGATGGATTTGGTGTCACTGGTAATGCTACAAGATTAGCACCTAACTCGTCGTCACCTTATTACAATAACTATGCATTAGGAGGAACCTATAATGCTAATGCAGGCAATGGAGCAGTTATTATAAGTTACAATGTTGCTAGATAGTAAAGGCCAAAATAAATTATCTCTTTTAAAAAAGAAGGGTCGATGTCAACGCCGCATTTTAGACGATCCGCACCTTTTACACCAACGGCTATCTCTGGTTGTCAGCTCTGGTTGGATGGAAACGATACAACAGACACAAGTATGACTTTCTCTTCTGGTAGTAATCTTTCAGCTTGGAAAGATAAATCAGGTTCTGCGAATCACTTCAGTTTAACAAATGGAAGTTCATCAAGTATAAATGATGGTGGATATTCAGTTGTTAATATTCCTGTTAGTGGAATTATGTCATCCGCAAACCAAATCACGTATACAACAAGTTCGGCCTTTTTTATTGTATCAAAACTTAAGAAATCAACTGGATTTTGTTATTTATTAGGATTTACAAATATTAATGGGGGCGATTGTTCAATTCGTTTTAATAATACAGGTTATAATGGAATATTAGTTGGAACGCAGGCATCAACAGGAGATTCAACCGATCTAGCTTCTGGTAATTATTATGTTAATGGAAATTTTAATCCGTCATATGATTCTACATATTATTTTAATGTATATTCAATTATAGATACGGTTGCACCTACAAGTGGAGGCACTTCTTATCTTACACTATCAAGTGCCTTTAGTAGTCGATACTATAATGGAAATATCGCAGAGGTTCTATATTATCCATCAGGAGTTACAGGGCCGCAGCAACAACAAATCGAAGCGTATTTGGCCCAGAAATGGGGCCTTAGATCATTGTTTCCTCAAGCTCATCCCGCTATCACGTCTATTATCTATTCATCGAGACCAAGTATATCGGCTATCCCTCGAACATATCCATCACTTGGAATTTCGAGGCCTGACTTTATAACACAAGTATATCCAACGGCATCTACAAAGATAGGTATTAGAACAACGCCTGTAGCATTTGCATCCACTACAGTAATTGTAACGAATCTTGTCATTTCGTATTCTTCCCCTAACTATACAATTGTAGCAAATTGGGACGCATTATCAGGAGCCGACACATATAATGTCACAATGATAGATACAAGAAATAGCTATGTAGTTTATACTGTAGTAACTGCTTCGACAACTGCATCAAAAGTTACAGCTTTAGTTGGTGGTATGCTCGACGGAGATACAATTAGGGTATCAGTATACGGTATTAATTCGGGCACAAGCACAAATAGTTTAACAGGCACACTCACAGCTCTTCTTTCGAATATACAGGTCTAAATCTTTTTTCTAGCATTCTTTATAAGAGATGGCCACAATCAAACGAAGAGTAGGTGGAACCAATCCGACGACTGTAAAAAGGCGAGAGTATTTCACGGCGTTTTCACCGTCGAGTATCGCAGGGTGTGCCTTATGGCTAGATGGAGCGGATCCCGCAGCGAATGGCGTGATTCCTGCGGCAGGGAATCTAGCAACATGGGTTGATAAATCAGGCGGTGGAATCAATGCGATCGCAGGCACAGCCGTGTATCCTCAATATACGACTTCATTTCTAAATGGATTAGGCGTTGTGGGATTAACAAATGCTTCAGATTATTTTACAGTTGCGAATAATTTAAATACATCATCTCTTACATATGTTTTTCTAATGAAACCTACAGCCGCAAATACTGGGACATACTGTGCTATATTAAGCACAGATACACCTAGTTTATATGGGCGTTCAATTGCTTTAAACAACATGAATTTTCAGATTGAATATTATACTAATTTTACGACTACTTCAATAACAACAAACTCGTCAACATGGTATATTGTATCTGTTGTATTTAATGGAACAAGTTCTATTACACTTTCATATAATGGAACTATTTCAACGTATGCTGGGTCAGGAACTGGAACAAATTCGAACGGCCTTACAATAGGTTCTTATAATAGCACTTCTAGTTATACAACTTATAATGCTAATTTTTATTTAGCAGAAGCAGTTGTCTATACAAGTGCTTTATCACAACCACAATATCAGCAAGTCGAAAGTTATTTAGCCCAGAAATGGGGCCTGACAGGTTCTTTGCCTGCGGGGCATTCTCAGTTTACACAGCCCGCAGGAAAGCCAAATACGATTACAAATCCGACTCCTGGTCTCTTTCCTGTTCTTAAACCCATTATTACAACGTTTTCCCCTTTATCAACATCGCCTGGTTTATGGTTAGATGCTAATGATTATTCAACATTCACATTTAGTTCTGGAACTAATATTTCCTCATGGGCAGATAAATCTGGAAATGCACGAAACGCAACAGGTGTAAATTCTCCCGTCTATACAGATACTTCTGCTTATCTAAGTGGTTCTGCCTATTTTACTGTAAATTTAGATTTTATTGCTTCTTTTCCAGATCATTCTGCTTTTTTTGTTATAACACCCACAAATGGCGCAAACATTTATGGTGCTATAAATGGAGGATCTGGAGCCAATAGTTTACACGTAGGATTTTCTTCTACAACTGCGTATCGTGTAAATCACTGGGGTAATGACTGGTATCCTAATACCACAGCTGCTTATAGATCAGGAGGGCTACGCAACTTATTGAATTTTGATTGGATAAATACAGGTGGCGCAGGAAAAGCTGTACGAGCAAATGGTTCTGTAGAAGGAACTATTGGGCAAACAGGTCAAATAGGAGTTATGTCGGGCGGAGGAACAATTGGTAATGTAGTACAACAGGGTATTTTGACAGGGTATATAAATGAAGTTATTTTTATCTTAAATCCAAATATTACTACAACAAATCGCAATAAGCTTGAAGGCTATTTGGCCTGGAAATGGGGCATACAATCCTATCTTCCCGCAGGACATCCATATTTATCCGCACCCCCTTAAATAGATGGCGTTACCCGCTTCGGCACAAAATTATTCAATTTCAACAAATAAGTATCCTGCGACAAAAGGCCGAGCACCAACAGTCTTTCCTCTGACAATTCAGCTTTCTGCGAAAATCCAGAAGACAGGCTTTAACGCACAACAAATCGCAGGCCTTCAGCTTTGGTTAGATGCCTCTGATGCCACGACGTTTACATTCACAGCAGGCAAAATCAGCCAATGGACCGATAAGTCGTCCAATGCCTTCACGGCCACACAAGCAAATGCGACCTATCAACCCGTCATTCAGACCTCAGCCCTCAATAAGAAAAACACCGTGAACTTTTCACTGGATTACATGGAAACACCAGAAGGAAGTGCGGTCTATCCTCATGATTGTTATTGTGTAATTGCTCTGAAAGATACAACAACAAATGTCGATTTTATTGGATCGTCTGCCCATTATTTAGATAATTTCAACTCTTTGACCTTCAGCGATTACACAACGAGTCGATGGGAGAATGGTTCTACATCGTTAACAAGAACTCCAAATACAGTTTCGAGTACAAATGAGATATCAACAGGGTATCTTATTATGCGGTGGTCTATTGCCGATGGAAATTATCAATTGTGGCGAAATGGAACTCTATTATCACAAGCTTCCTATACCTATACACAAACAGCCCTATCATTCTATATTCTAGGACAGAGATCTACACAATATCTAACAAATCTTCTACAAGGATATATCGCAGAGATTCAGATCTATACCACACAACTTCCAACGGGTCAGCAACAGATTGTCGAAGGTAATCTTGCCTGGAAATGGGGTCTACAAGGCTCTTTACCATCGACACACCCGTATTCGAAGTTCCCGCCACTTCCCTATGTGGCCCCTCCTGTTCCCGCAGTCATTGTAACGACAAATTTAATCGAAAATGTGGATGCTTCAACCTATATATCTGGCTCAACGTGGACAGCTCTTGTGGGAAATAATTATACAGTCACAGGCACCTTTACAAAAACGTCGACACCTGGAGGATCAAGTGCGATTGTGCTTGATGGTTCATCATATGCCCAAGATTCAGTAGGAGTTACGGCCACAACACTTTATAATTACACGCTCGATGTCTGGTTTTACTCGGCCGCGAGCCAAAGTGCTAGTATTATTGGTGAAGGTGGACAGGGGAATCTTGGAGGCTGGAATGTTACAGTCATTAGTATTAATTCCAATACGATCTCCGTTGGATTCTGGATTGGTGGTGTCTATACACTATCTCTTGGATCCTATACGGCGAATACATGGACGCACGTCGCCTATTCTTACAACAATACCTCTGGTTCTGTTGTGGGATATGTAAATGGCCAACAGATCGCAACTGGAACCGCGACAAAGCAATGGCCAGCGAATATATTTTATACAACTGGAGGCGGCATGAATCCTTATGGAAACTTTACAGGCCAACTGGGTGCTTTCAAGGTCTATACCACGGTTCTCACATCCACACAAGTCAACCAGAACTTTAATGCGTTAAGGGGACGTTTTGGTATATAGTAGAATGGCGACAGTGAACCTAGCAAAAGAAGTGTTTCTAACACCTCCTTTGAGTATCGCAGGATGTGCATTATGGTTGGACGCAGCGGATCCATCAACGATTACAGGAACATCGAGTGTAACTAAAGTGAATGATAAATCAGGGAATGCCGTCAATTTATCGAATGCTACAGGATATAGTTATCCAAACAATACATTTAATGGAACCTATCCTTCTTTTTTTTCTACGAATGGTGCAGCCTCCGCCTCAGCCGCGAACCTGGGATATAATGCGGCATTTGCCCTTACAATGCCATTTTCTCTTTTCTTCGTGGGTATTCAGACAAATACTGGAACTTTTGGATATTTATGTGACGCTGCCCCTGCGTCTGGCGGTGCGAATCGGATTTACACGTATACACCTTCTTTAACATTTTCGACTCCATTTGGTTCTGGTTCTGCGGCCTCATCTACAAATTTCATAATAGATATTTTATATGTCACGGGGACATCTGCCTCATCGGTATTCGTCAATGGATCTAGTTATGTTACAGGAACTATAGGACAGTTTACATGTTCTGGTATTACTGTGGCTAATAGATTTTCTCTGAATGAAGGTTTTCCAGGCCATATTTGTGAGGTTCTTGCGTTTAATGCTGGTGTCACTACTACACAGAGACAGCAAATTGAAGGCTATCTCGCCTGGAAATGGGGAATACAGAGTTCTCTTGTATCAGGCCATCCTTTTGCGTCATCCTCTCCGTATCAGACTTCAAAAGTTCCGTATTCGATTGGTAACGCAGTAAAGGCAACTTTGTTTGGTCAATATGTATTTTCATCGACAACGATCGCAGGCTGTCAGCTCTGGATGGACGCAGCTGATTCAACAACAATAACTCGATCAGGGGTAAATATAACAGGATGGAACGATAAAGCGAATTTATATACTGGGACGGCTACAAACAGTCCTCAATATAACAGTAATCCTATAAATGGACTACCTACAATCCGTTTTGATGGTGCCTCTAGTCGATATGTTCTTATCTCAGCAAACAACTACAATTACTCTACTATGACATATTTTATGGTGATACGATGGATAAGTGGTTCGGGTGGTTTTATGGGAACAGATACACCTGGTAATTATGGGCGTGCTCTTGCGGTAAGCAGTCCAAATGTTCAGTTACTCCTCTATAATCAGTTTTATACAACGTCAGTTGCTCTTACCGCAGGCCAACCCTGTATTCTATGTGGGTATTTTAATGGAACGACCGATTTTACTGTTATTCTGAATGGGACGCAAACATTATTTTCAGTTGCCCAAGCCACAGGAAACACAAATACAAATGGATTTAATATTGGCCTTTTTAATCCTACTAATGGTGGAAATCATTCATTTGATATGGGCGAAGGATTAGTGTATAATAGCATTCTTACCGACACACAAAGACAGCAAGTCGAAGGCTATCTGGCCTGGAAATGGGGTATACAGAGTTCCTTGTTAACTTCACATTCTTATTACACAAACTCTCCTATATATACCTTTCCAATCTCAGTTACAATGGCAACAACAAAAACATGGTCGCCACTCAAAGTGGCAGGAAGTGCCTTATGGCTAGATGGAGCAGATCCTGCGGCCACAGGTGTCCAACCCGCAAATTCTTCTATAGTATCGGTATGGCTTGATAAATCTGGCAACGGCAGTAACGCAACCGCAGTAAATAATCCAACGTATTCTTCATCTGCGAAAGGTATTAATTTTACATATTCTTCAAGTCAATACTATACTTTGCCTAACGGAACTCTACCTTATGGTGATAGTTCTTATAGTTATTTTATTATTGCTAACTGGACAGGCAATAGTGGACCCTATGGTATAATTGGGGCAGGAGTTCTTGCTACTGATCAATTATGGGTTATTCGTAACACAACTAACGCAAATACTGTGGCGAACTATTGGTATTCTGATGATATTACAACATCGACAACAATGACTCCTGGCCAAACAACATGTATTGGAGCGTTTTATATATCAGGGAAAGGATTAAGAAGTGTTTGGATTAATTTTTCCTCTGGCGTATCAGGAAATCCAGCAAATAATCGTAATCAGCCAACTACAAATTGTACTATTGGTGCAGCAGTTGTCTCTCAGTCTGAATATATGAGTGGAACAATTAGTGAAGTAATTGTATATAATACATCACTCAGCCAAACACAACGACAGCAAGTCGAAGGCTATCTGGCCTGGAAATGGGGCCTGCAAAGCAGCCTCCCAGGAGGACATCCTTTCATAAATTTCCCTCCGAGTCCCTAGATAGAAAGCGATGTCAGCGATACAAGTAAAAAACACCAGTTTCTTCAAGCCCTCGGATATCGCGGGGTGTTCCATGTGGCTCGATGGAAAAGATCCCGCAGGGACAGGAACCGCTCCAGCAAACGGCTCCACCGTGTCTACATGGACAGATAAGTCTAGGAATGGAATTAATTTAACAGCAGTTGGAACACCGACCTATACTTCATCTAACTCATCTGTCTATCTAAACGGTAGTTCTTACCTACAAAATACTAATTTCAGCTTTTCAAACTATACACTCTTTATTGTTTCAAATCAAGCATCTGGTGTAGGGCCATTATATACAAATACTTCAGGTACTGATGTTACTGGTTTTTTTCCTATCTATGGTGCAAACTATTATTTAGTTCAATCGGATACGACTTGGTTAAACACCACAACTCCCTTTGTAAATGGAACAACCTATATCTATTCGATTCAATTTGATAGTAGTATTAATGTATGGTCAACTGGAAGCATTTCACCTGTTATTACTGGAACTCCTGGAACCATTACACGAAATATGTTTCTTTTAGGAAAGCGTATTATTTACACAGACAATATGACAGGAAATATATTTGAAGTTATTCAGTATAACACAGGCCTTTCACAATCTACACGACAAGGAATTGAAGGCTATCTCGCCTGGAAATGGGGCTTACAGAGCTCTCTGCCACCCACGCATCCTTATTACACAGTTCAATCGTATGCAACGGCATTATATTACCCGAAAGCCTTTGCAACAATAATAGGCACAAATCAGAAACATCCTTTAACCATTGCGGGTATTTCTCTATGGCTTGATGGCCTAGATATCACAGGGACAGGCACAAGTTACCCAACGGGCTCCACAGTAACAACATGGACCGATAAATCAGGAAATCAACGGAATGCGACTGCGAGTTCAGGTGGTGTTAATTATACTATGACATTCGGCATATATCCTGGCCTAGTCTTTACAAACTCTCAATACTTACTTGGAAGTATATCGATTACAGGAAATACTCTCTCCATATTTTCCATTTTTTCTCAAGCAAATCAAGGAACTGGAGGAGCAGGCCGTATTATTGGACTCGCTGCGACAGGGCAAAATGACTATAACAGTGGCTCCTATATGGGTTTATTGAGACAAAGCGGTCTATCATTTGGACCGTATCGAAATGGAACCTTCACTGGCAATACTCTTAGTGGATACGACACGCCAACCATCATGGAGGCATGGTATGATGGAACAAATCAGTATTCTACTATAAACGGCGGCTTAACACCACTTTCAAATGCTTTTTCGGGAAATTTTGCTATATCAGCATACGCAGTAGCTAACAATACGAATTTAGGGGATGTTCCAAATGGACCTCTTTATGGTTCAATTGGTGAAGTGATTGTCTATAATATAAGTCCTACACTATCACAACGTCAGTTAATTGAAGGCTATCTCGCATGGAAGTGGGGAATCCAAGCGTCACTTGTGACAGGCCATCCTTACCAGACTGTTCCTCCAAGTTATCCTCCATTTACTCCCCCCGTAGCAAGATCTATTGTGAATAGATCATTATAGCATTTAGACGCTATACTCGTGCCCTGTCTGTCTGACGCACAGATTTCTAAAGTCGTTTTGGTCTAGTATAGACTCTCGCGTCTACAACTCTGTAAAAGACCTTCGCCACTGTAGAGAGGAAACCCCATGGCCTCACAGCTGTTTAGCACGTTTACAGAGGTGGGTTTAGTTGACACGCGTGTCAACGCAGGCACAATCCAGTTACCGAAGACAATAGATATTCCCTATCGACAAATCTCTTTAAAAGACATATACGGCAACTTTCAGAATAAATCTCTAACACTAACCACACAGTTTCCAGATACATTTGAGGATGGCACGACGACAAAAGTTCTGAGTAACGCCTTTGGATTCACAACTCTTTACGCGGGCCCTACGAATGTATGGTATATGACGGGTGGCACAACACTGACGTCACAAACTGTCTCGTCACTTACGGTCTCCAGCATTTCAGGAAGTGGAGCTCTTCTAACGAATCTTCCTGCTATCTCATCCCTGTCATTACAATCAACGATCGCTGGATTAGGGATCGCAGGATATGTATCAACGAGCCAGTTGACATCGACTGTTGCGTCTCTAACTTATGGCTATCAGACAGCAGGTTTTGTGTCGTCTCCAAATCTTCTAAACCATGTGTCAACAACAGGATTAAATACCAGTTTAACATCAACCGTCGCATCAGTAGTTTATGGCTATCAGACTGCGGGATTTGTCTCAACTGCGACTATAATATCGACAACCCAGGGCCTCCAATATGCCTATCAGACATCAGGATTTGTCTCTTCCCCTAACTTGCTCGGTTTAACATCAACAACCGCATTGAATACCAGTTTAACATCGACAGTCGCTGGCCTAGGGCAAATCTATTTATCGACTGCGGCGGCGGCGATATCACAGGCCAATTTGAATTCGACAGTTCAAGGCCTAGGATCTGCCACCTATATTTCAAGCACACAACTTCTTTCAACAACACGTTCATACGGGACTTATTTTACAACTCTGAGTGCTTCCTTTTCATCAGTGTATGCGTCAAATGGGTATATCTCCTCCCTACGCGTTGATGCTCTTCAATTAGGAGCAGGTGATGGATGGGCTGATTTTGGCCCTTTAAGAGCGACTTCTCTCAGCACACTCCAACTTCAGACAGGAGCTTTATACGCCACGAGTAATTTTATTGGATCTGTCTCATCACCTTTCAACGCAATTCAGTTCTTTGGTCTCTTTGGAAACTATAACAATACTGTCTTGGCAGAAGTCTCAACAGGCGTCGGCACACAGGAACTCCTTCTCTTTAAGGGTTCTTCGACGAGTGACAGAATCCGCCTCCAGACAACAGGTTCGATCGTCTTTGAGCCTGGATCGTCTGCACGTTTGTGGGCCTCTCCAATTACAAGCAACGTCACACCAGCGATGGTGATTGATACAAATTCCAATGTCGGTATTAAAACGGGAACAACTGCGGGTATCACACTCGATGTAGCTGGTCTAGGACGTTTCCAGACTGTATCGACTCTAAACATACAGTTGTCATCAATCAATGGTCTAACCTTTGGTGGCCCCATTAATTCAACTGTCATAGGTCTAGGATCATCTGGATATGTTTCAACGACACAACTCACATCAACAGTCGCATCGATCACCTATGGCTACCAGACAGCTGGATTCTTGTCCACCACTACACTCACATCAACAGTCGCAGGTTTAGGACAAAATTATATATCAACTGCGCAACTCCTATCAACAACGTCAGGCATTTATACCTTTGTTAATTCATTTGTTGATCCCACAGAACTTACCTCGACCGTTGTTGGTCTCGGAACTACAGGATATGTGAGCTCAATGGGTCTTTTGTCAACAGCGTCTGGCCTCGCCTCCTATATTACCACTTTTATTGATCCTGTTGAACTCGCCTCGACCGTCACAGGTCTAGGATCCGCTTCATTCGTTTCGACTTTACAATTGACTTTGAATATTACCTCAACTGTGGCAGGCCTTGGATCAATAGGCTATGTCTCAACAACACAGCTTACGTCGACAGTCGCATCTTTAGTCTATGGCTATCAGACCGCAGGATTTGTCTCAACAGCGACGATCCAGTCGACAACATCAGGACTCCAATATGCCTACCAGACCTCTGGATTTGTTTCCTCACCCAATTTACTAAATTTAGTCTCAACAACAGGGTTAAATACCAGTTTAACATCAACTGTCGCATCTTTAGTCTATGGCTACCAGACAGCTGGATTTGTCTCAACTGCGACGATCCAGTCGACAACATCAGGACTCCAGTATGCCTATCAGACTGCTGGATTTGTTTCCTCACCCAATTTACTAAACCACGTATCTACAACCTTTTTGAACACGTCACTTGCCTCAACAGTCGCCTCTCTCCAGTATGCCTACCAGACGGCAGGATTTGTTTCAACTGCGACGATAGTCTCAACAACCCAGGGACTCCAATATGCATATCAGACCGCAGGATTTGTCTCGACTGCGACAATCCAGTCGACAACATCAGGCCTCCAATACGCCTACCAGACGGCAGGATTTGTGTCCTCAGCTAACTTGCTAAATCTAGTCTCAACAACCGCATTGAATACGAGTTTGGTCTCAACCGTCCAGGGCCTAGGATCTGCCACCTATATTTCAAGCACACAATTCCTTTCAACAACACGTTCGTATGCGAATGCCTTCACTTCTCTTAGTGCCTCATTCTCATCGGTGACTGCCTCTAACGTCTTTGCGTCGACGCTTATTGTAAATAACTTACAAATTGGCACAGGTCTTGGTTGGGTTAATATTGGACCTCTACAAACAGTCGCTCTGAGCACAACCCAAGTTCAGACAGGAGCTTTATACGCCACGAGTAATTTTATAGGATCTGTCTCAACACCTTTCAACGCAATTCAGTTCTATGGTCTGTTTGGAAACTATAATAATACTGTTCTCGCGGAAGTCTCAACAGGAGTTGGCACACAGGAACTTCTTTTGTTCAAGGGTTCATCAACGAGCGACAGAATTCGCCTCCAGACAACAGGATCCATCGTCTTTGAGCCTGGATCCTCAGCGAGACTTTGGGCCTCCTCAATTACTAGCAACGTGACACCTGCGATGATAATTGATACGAATTCCAACGTCGGTATTAAAACGGGAACAACTGCGGGTATCGCTCTCGATGTAGCAGGTGTTGGGCGTTTCCAGACCGTCTCGACCTTGAATATCCAACTTTCTTCAATTAATGGCTTAACCTTTGGTGGGCCGATCAATTCAACAGTCATTGGCCTTGGAACTACAGGGTATATCTCAACTGCGACACTTACCTCTACAGTCGCTGGCCTTCTCTTTACAGGCTCATCAATCAGTCTCTCTACTGCGTCTCTGTTTACAAGTTCTGTTCAAGCATCCTCAATCTCAGTTGGTAATGGAGCATGGCTAAGTAATACTGGTTTATATCTCTCGAATGCACAGGCAGGTGGTGCTGTAGGACAACTTATTACGAACGCTGGATTTGTAAAACTTGTTGCGGCGTCAGGATGGAGTGGTGGATATACTGGGTTTGCGATAACAGGTGGTGATTTAGTTAACAAGATTTATATGAACGCAGGGCCAAATGCGATTGGTGGTCAAATCGCAATAGGAGGCTCAAATCCTTCTCCTGGTTCTGGTAGTATAACATTGGATGTGTTTGGCATTGCTCGTTTTTCCAGTATTAGCACATTTCAGACAGTCGCATCAAGTATAGGTATCGGCATTGGACAGCCTCTAACTCCATTGGATGTAGCAGGAATGGGCAGATTCCAACAGCTTTCTACTTTATTATTTAATGTGTCTTCAATAAATGGTTTTATTCCTTGGCAACCTTCTTATCTGCAAAGCACGGTTCAAGGCTTAGGAACCGCAGGATATATATCAACCGCATCTCTAACATCAACAATTGTAGGTCTAGGAACCACGGGATATATATCAACCGCATCCTTAACATCAACAATTATAGGTCTAGGAACCACGGGATATATATCAACCGCATCACTAACATCAACAGTAGCGGCCCTTGGAACTGCGGCAGCTCTACTCGTTCCTTACTCATCACTAAATACCGCAACGTATTTTCAACTCAGAACATCAAGCACGCAGCTCTATTATGGAACTTTTGGATCCACCTCACAAGTGTATATTGGAGATATAAATTCAAAATATGGAAATGCCACATTATCAACGCCGACCCTTTTAATGGAACAGTTTCCAATAGTTATACCATCTGTTGCTTCAACTATAGGTGTTACATATGCTGACGTAACCTATACAGTCCCTGCTGGTGTTACTTCTATTAATGTAGAATTAAATGGAGCAGGAGGAGGAGGAGGATCTGGTAGTGGTACACTTAGTGGTGGAGCAGGAGGAAGGGTAACAGGAACATTAGCAGTAACTCCAGGGGAAACTTTAACCGTCGTTGTTGGCATCGGGGGCACAAGGCCTACCAGTTATTATCCAGTTGTAACAGGTTATGGTGGTGGTGGTTCTGCTGGTGGTATAAGTGGTGTAGGAGATTCAGGTGGTGGCGGTGGACGAAGTGCAATTCGCAGAGGTGGTGTAGATATTGTAACAGCAGGTGGTGGTGGAGGTGCCGAAGGAAGTCGTTATTATGCTGGTGGCCTAGGTGGAGGAACAACAGGCGGCAGCGGTGGTGGCTTCCAAAACGGTGAAGGTTTGGGTGGAACACAAACACAAGGAGGAGCAGGAGGGCAGGGAGCTAATTCAAGTCCAGGCAGTTTAGGAATAGGTGGAAATGCTAGTGCCTATGGCGCAGGCTTCAATGGCGCAGGCGGTGGCGGTGGAGGATATTATGGTGGTGGTAGCGGCAATTCCTCAGGTTCTCAACCTGGTGGTGGTGGAGGCGGTTCATCATATGTGGCTTTATTAACGGGAACTGTTGTAAATACACAGGGGGGTGGGGCAGCTGGTGGCACTACTTCAATTGGTTCAAATGGTTCTGTTATTATATCAATACCAGGATATACTCAAACAACACTTGGAAACATAATAGAAGTTCGTAACTATTTACAATATAAGTTTATTATTGACCCTTCTCTAAATGTTGGCGTTAATGTATCATCAATAAATAGCAACTTTAAACTTGATGTAAATGGTGCTATAAGAGCAACTAGTTTATCAACACAACAAATCCAAGCTTCTTCAATTACTGGAATTTCTATATCAACACAAAATATTCAGCTTTCTTCAATTAATGGTCTTATCTTTGGTGGGCCGATTTTTTCAACCGTCATTGGTTTAGGAAGTGCGGGGTATATATCGACCGCATCCTTAACCTCAACAGTTAGAGGCTTAGGAACCGCAGGATATATATCGACCGCATCCTTAGTGTCAACCTTTTCAGCAAGTGGTGGCTTATTTGCCTCAACAGTTCAGGGTTTAGGAACCGCAGGGTATATATCGACCGCATCCTTAGTTTCAACCTTTTCAGCAAGTGGTGGCTTGTTTGCCTCAACCGTTCGAGGTCTAGGAACCGCAGGATATATATCCACCGCATCTCTAACATCAACAGTAGCGGCCCTTGGAACTGCGTCCGCTCTACTCGTTCCTTACTCATCACTGAATACTACAACGTATTTTCAAATAAAAAACTCTACAAACCAACTTTTATTGGGAACGAATGGGCCAGCCTCACAAATATATATTGGTGATGTAGGGGCTAAGTATGGTGATAGCGTGAACACGTATCCAACAGTATTGATTGAACAAACTATCTATCAACAACTAAATATTGGTTCTTCTAATTATGCATATGCTTCTGGTTCGGATCAATACTTTACACCCCCTGCTGGTGTTACAAGTGTTACTGTTGTAGTAATTGGTGGAGGTGGAGCTTCTGCTCCTAGTTATACAGGAGGATCAGGAGGGTATGTTTCTGGTACTTTGCCTGTAACTCCTTTAACACAGTATACTATTACTATTGGCCAAGGAGGTTTAACTGGACAAAATGCTGCTTGGGGCGGTGGGGGGGCTGCTGGTGGTGCAAGTTCGGGTGGTGGAGCTGGACGTTCTGCTATAATATTATCAGGTTCCGACGTTGTAACAGCAGGCGGTGGTGGAGGAGCAGGAGCATATGCAGGTAATGGTGGTGCGGGTGGTGGAACTACAGGAGCATCTGGTGGGGGCACTGGTGGTGGCGGCGGTGGTGGTCAATCGCAAACTCTCTATCCTGGAAACGGCGGTGCAAATTCTGGTGGTGGTGGTTCTGGTACGCAAGGCGGTGCTGGTTATGGAAGCTCATCAGGAGGTGGTGGTGGTGGTTATTTTGGTGGCGGTGGTGCTGGTAATCAGCAAGGCGGTGGAGGTGGAGGTTCTTCTTATGTCGCAAATCTTACAGGAACCGTTGTGAATACTCAAGGAGGAGGAGCTTCAGCAGGAAATAACGGTTCAATTGTAATAAGTTGGAATTTTCCTCTTATCTACAGAAATGCAAACCCTCTTGAAATACGTGGATGGCAAGGAAACAAAGTACAAATTGATTCTTATTTAAATATGTCTTTGAGTGTATCCTCACCCACTTCATCCTTTCGACTAGATGTAAATGGTATCGGCCGCATGGGAATGCCAGTCTCTTCCATCACAGGAACAGTCGCGACATTTGGAACCGCGTCATACGGTATTTATTATTACATTTCAAACAGTGGTTTCTCGAATATTACGCTTACCAGCGTAACGGGGTTTACAGGCTGGTTTGTGACTCTACGAAACAATACAACTAGTTATTTGAGTGTGGCTGTCACGGGCCAGACAAACTCAACACCTGCGACTCCGTTTACGATCGCACCCTCGAACGCAACCACAATTGCCTATGATACAAACTACAATTCAGGCGGCACGGCAGGCTATGCGTTCTTCTAAACTACAGAGTAACTAGATGCCAGGACCGACAACAACTTCACAATCAGTCGCATCCTTTGATCCACGATCGATTGGAGGATGCCAGCTCTGGTTAGATGCATTCGATACATCAAGTATTACAGGATCTTCTACTGTTACAGCTTGGAGAGATAAAAGCATTAATGCTACAGGTGCAACGAATGTAAAAACCCCCACGTTAACTGCGTCAGCTATTAACGGCCGACAGGCCATTTTTCTTAGTGGAAGCGGATCTTTACTAACAGGAACAAGCACAGGATCTGGAACGACACTCACAGTCTGTATTGTGGGAACTCAATCAGCAGGATGTGCTACAAATGGTGGTCTTGTTTGTTTAGGACGTTCTGGTCAACTTGATTATGCCGACGTTGGATCCGTTGCGATTACACAGATTTCTTCTGGTAATATGGTTAGCACACGTAATAGTATTAACTCACAAACTACAAATACAGGACTAGCAACTCCATTTATCTATATTCTTATCTTTGATGGAACCTATGTGAATACCTATTATAACGGGACACTTCAAACAACAGAAAATATTTCAAATTCAGGAACATTCGCGTATACAAATTATGTCATAGGTAATCGCGCAGGCAGCACAACAAATGTTTTCTGGACTGGCTATATTGGCGAAGTTATTATTTATAATCAAGCATTTACAGACGCACAACGACTTCCAATTGAGGGCTATTTATCAAGTAAATGGGGCATTACTCTTTCATCCTCAACACACCCATTCTATTCAGTCATACCATTCACACGAATATTTAGTCCAAATGATATTGCGTCTTGTATTTTATGGGTAGATCCTGCGAATCGATCGACACTATCGTTATCAGGAACGAACGTAGTCAGTATGACTGATTCCTCTTTATTAGCAAATAGTATAACACGATATAATGGAACTGTCTATGCGACAGCTGTAACTGTTTCAGGCAATACAATCCTTTCATTTCCTGGTGCAAATATTGTCTATCGATCTGCTTTAGTCTTGACAGGCTCGGCCTATACTATTTTTGTTGTTATGTCTCTTATCTCAACTACAGGAAACGGTAGTGGATACCAGCGAGCTATTAACGCAGATAGTGGTAATGGAACAATTTTTGTTGGAGCATTAAATGGAAATCTCGCAACTTTTTGCGGTAATAACGGATTTAACGACATAAATGCCAATTCGCCTACGTATGCCCTTACAGGAAACGGCCTACAGGTTGTTACAATGTATGTAAGCGGTTCATCATTGATACCCTATATTAATGGTGCCGCAGAGACTGCGAAAACAGGCACGACGGGTGCGACAACTGTTTTAGATATTGGATGTTATCAAGATTCTACAACACAAGCTTGGAATGGATATGTTGGAGATATTCTTGTTTACAATACTGCCCTATCAACTTCGCAGAGACAATCTATCGAGGGATATTTGTCTTGGAAGTGGAATAAAACGTTCTCAAGTCATCCCTTTTACACTTTTCCTCCTTCCACTGTCGCAAGTAATATTATCACAACCAACTTACTTCTGAATTTAGATCCATTGTATGGCGTATCATCTACTTCGTGGGTTCCATCAGTCGGCAATACTTGGACTTTCTCAAGCGCAACAACTCCTGTTTCTACAGGCCCGAGTAAAGCACTCTCGTTCAGTGCCCAGTATGTGATGGATCAAACTGGAATTTCAGCAGGCCCTGCAAATTCCAGTAGTTTTACGATTGAAATCTGGTTTTACGCGGCAGGAAGTGTATCTGGAAATCTAATGTCTGAGATGGGTCAAGCTGGTGTGCCTTATAGTGGATGGCATGTTTCAATAATGTCAATAAGTGGAAATACGATTTATGCCTCTTTCTGGATTGGCAGTGTATATTCATTATCTCTAGGTTCTTATACAGCGAATCGATGGACACATGCTGTCTATACATACTCAGGGACAACAGTCACAGGGTATGTAGATGGTGTATATGTGTCGACGGGAACAGCCACAAAACAGAATCCAGGAACAGGATATTATTGCGTAGCAGGAGGCGGAAATCCGTATTCTGGTAACACAACGTGTAGTATAGGAGGTGTTAAAATATATAGCACGGACCTAACAGCAGATCAAATTAAACAAAACTATAATGCTAATGCATGGCGATTCAAGAAACCGTATATCTAAGTTCTCGTGACGTGTAATGTAATTTTAGAGGCTCCATCATGAGAAAAGGTGAAGTCCATTCCTTGTGTGATCTTTTCTAGGCCCTGGAGCCATGTCTCAATAGGAGACCCATACAAATACTCGAAATAAAATAAAAGTGTTCTCGATACACCGTCAACACAGAGCTGAGGAGGCTGTAAGCTCAAACTATTGACAGGGTAGACTCCAGGAAATCCTTCACTGGCCCATTTATAGAGAGTTGGCCTCAGTAAATCCATTGACGGAGTTGTAAAGGCATTAACTGCGGCACGATCCGCTACTTCTTTCGTAAGGGTCGCCTCGTGAGAATTCAGAAGATCATTGATTGAAAGAATCGTAGTCAAGGCACCTGAAAGATCTTGTGTAATTATATTCATGATAATTGAAGAAGTTAAAACGCCCGATATGTCATAGATAAGTGTTGAGAGAAACCCTTGATTTCCAGATAAATCGGCCTGGAGTGTGCTTAGTAAAAAAGTGCTGCTACTCACTCCTGAAATATCATTGATGATTGTGCTTTGAGACATTTACTAAAGGTATATCTTTAAAAAAAGAATATTTGCCGTATATAGCAATGGGACTCACAGTCGGCCCCTCCTTTACGACAGATGAAGGCTTTGTTCTACCTGCCATGTATCTAACAATTGATTCATTTCGCCTTGTAAGGACACTGTCAAATGATGTCTTTGGGTCTACATTTACGGTTGCCGCGTATCAGTCGCGCGATGCCTTTCACGGAGGATCTCGGCCTATTAAGATCCCGCAGCATCTAGCCAATTGTGAAACCTTTATCCGTGCCGCAGATTTCTATAGCCAGACGATGTATGGTATTGCCTATCAGCGGATTAAGGAAGTGTGGTTGGCGCAAGGATATACTCTTACGGATATCCTTGAAACGAGTCAGCCGATGCCGTCTACATTTATATACGATGCGAGCGGATACACCTTTTTAGGATTTAATCCTGATGGGTGGGACAAAGATGGATATAACGCCTTGGGATTCAATTCACAGGGTTACAATCGTGAAGGCTACAATATCCAGGGATTGAATGCGGAAGGTTACAATCGCCAGGGCTTTGATGCTGAGGGATTCAATAGGGATGGATACAATTATCAAGGATACAATAAGGATGGTTTTAATGTTCAGGGTTTCAATTACAAAGGCTTTAATGCTGAGGGTCTCAATGCCCAGGGCCTGACACAGGAACAGGTTCAGGCCCAACAACAGCCTTAGATTATCCAATAATTTCAATACGAACGTTTTCTGACTTGGCAAAGTCGAGAATACGCTTGATATAATTCTTTTTCGTCGCGTCAGTCACTGGCTCTAAAATATACGTCGTTAACGGTGTTCTCAATGGCCTATCAACAATCTTGATCCATTCTTTAAAGCTTGACCATGTCGGGACAGGAAGAGCAATATGAAACCAGGAATACAGGGTCTGCTGTAGTTGATCGAGCATTGGTGATTTGAGAAATGGAAAGAGCTCATTCTCCCCGACAGTTACAAGAGGCACGAGCGGAACTCCTGCCTTTTCGGCGATACGAAGAAATCCGTTCCGTTTTTTGATAATGAGTTTTATGCCATCCCCCGATGTTTTATGGAGTTCTTCAATCCCTCCTAGAACCAAGGCAACGGAGTCTCCTCCTTTCAGAGTTTCAAGGATTTCGGATTCAGTTGCCTGGATACACTTATTGAGATACATCAGTTCTCGGACAAACGGAATTCGGAACAAGGAGGAATGGACAGCCAATTTAGGTCTTTTAGTCGGCCACTCAGATAAACACGCAGAGAAATGGATATACCATGAGAATCCATAAAGTCCATGCGGATGACAGACATATAGAACAGGTGTCTTTAAAGATAAAGGCACAGAGCCCTTTATCAAGAATGATTTCTGTATATTGTCTCGTAGATGGTCTGTTAGCTGTAAACGAACCATTGATATCTTTTCATATAACCAGATGAATAATCCTTCGTCACGTAAGAAGGAATAGAGTCCATAGAGGACAACTCCTATAAAGAGAAGCGTGCTGCCAACAAAGATCGCAAGAACAAAACCTATAACTACAAAGATAGTCGTAAACATCGCAAGTAATGGCCAGAATAGCACGAGAACAGAGACTACATCATTCATGTCTGCCTACTCTTTCTTCTAAGATGGAGACTCGTTTCCGCAGACTCTTTATGGACTCAATCAAGTAAGGAATGAGTTTATCATAGGCAACATGATAACCTCCTTCATCGGATCCTCCGACAGCTTCGGGCATGGTTACGCCGATTTCTTGGGCCAAGACTCCTATATCTGCCTCGCCCGTATCCTTCCATTTGAATCGGACGCCACGGATTTCTTCGAACCAGGAGTCAGGAGTTTCCAGTGTCCGAATATCCGTCTTATAGCGTTGATCGGACAGGGACAGGAAGTCTCGTGCCGTAACACGCCCGCCGAATGTTCCGAGTGCATCGATTCTTAAAGATGCCGCGTGAAGAGATCCACTGATATCAGCCGTAGCGGTCAACGTGCTTCCATACGGAATACCGACACCGAGCGTGGAGATCCAGAGTCCAGAGTTTCGGATTCGCACAGGGCCGCTGATATCAAGTGTGAGTCCAGAGGTAACGGATGAAAGGCCTGTTCCGATTCCAACACCCCCTCCTGCGAAATAGATATTACTGCTTTGATACAACCAGGGACTGACATATACTCCTTGTCCTGTCGACACAGTGGGTCCTGGGCCTGGAATTACGTCTACACCGAAACACCGAATACGTCCAGCCACATCGAGAGGATACGACGGATTAATGACGCCAATACCAACTCCGCCATCTCCGAACCAGATATTGCTTCCGCTCCGAATCCAGTAAGGATCGGGTTGTCCTTGTAGAGTATAGAGGGCTCCATTCCGATAGATAAGACCACTAATATCCACATCGCCCTGGACGGACATTCTCCATCCTTGGCCTGCCGTATAGCCTCCGCTTAAAAGACTGGTCGTTGTGCTTTGGCCGACGCCGATGGAGAACGGAGACGTTATACCTCGTAGACCACGACTGTAGATAAGGCCGCTGACATCAATCGCACCGCTCAAATCTGTCCCTGAGCCAGTCTTATATCCAATACCGAGTGAAGAGACCCAGATAGGGGCTGTCACTACAAATCCTTGTTTCAAGAGTGATGATATTCCTGTTGACATAAGGTAACTTCCTGTCGAAAATGCGATGGTGCTCGCATAGGCACGGTCGCCGATGCTGGTAAGTATAATCGCAGAAGAAAGAGTGCTGAACTGAACGGTATTTGTGACAATATACGACGACAGAGTGCTGAATTGAGAAATAAACGTGTTTCCGACGATAGTGCTATATGCATTTACTGTTGACACTGCGATCGTGCTGGCATAGGCTCGATCACTGATGCTGGTAAGCAGAATAACAGAGGAGAGAGTGCTATAAAATCCAATACCTCCGCCCATGTTGTAGGCATTCATGGTGGAAAAGGTCACAGTCGATAGAGTGCTAACAGCGATTTGAAGATCACCGATCTGTCCTCGTGTTACTGTTTGAAAGGTGTCGAGGCGATTGCTTCCTGATCCGACATTGAGGGGTTGAATATTTGTAATGGCGGAACCAGATCCAGAAAAGGATGTGGCCGTCGCACTTCCGCCGAGATATAGAGATCCTGTATTGGATTGATCTCCTACGACTTGGAGTTTATACGTAGGGGTGCTCGTCCCGATACCAAAGTTTCCTGTTGTTGTAAACCGCCCAAGTTCAGACCCAGTAGGCCCTAGAAAGTTTATACTTGAACGCGATGAGAATCCAGTAGCGAAGATAGACCCACTGACGTCGAGAGGAACTCCGTATTTGATGCCACCGCTGCTGAATGTCGCGATGACATTACTCAAGACAGTCATTGTGAATCCAGGAATTCCTGTATTTAATTTGAATTCATTACAGTTTGCCACGGAGAAGAGTCGTCTAGGTTCGGACCAAGCTCCTAGGCCAGAAGTTCCTGTCGTTGTGAAGACGTAGTCTGTTGCCCCTGTTCCTGCCGCGACTGTTAAAGAGCCACTGATGATAGCATTGCCTCCAACGTCGAGTGTAGCTTGTGGGGATATATTGGAGAGGCCAAGGCGCCCTGATCCTGTAAAGCGAGCAAATTCATTGAGACCCTGTGTAAAGACAACTGTCTGTTGTGCACCGTTGACTTTAACGTTTGTTGTGCCACTCTGTATTGAATCGCCGACGACGAAAGAGGAGACTCCTGCCCCGCCGAACGAGGAGAAGGCAAGAGTTCCGAGCGAATCGACCGCATATAAAAACGCACCGACAGTCGCACTTCCTCCCTGGTATCTCATGGGTCCGCCGATAACAGTGACGTCGTTGCTGTTAGCAAGATCATTGTTCCCTGTAAAACTCGGGGCACCAAGGAACCAATTACGATTCTTATCGATGCGTCCTGCGTCTGATGTCCCGGTTCTAAAGAAGACGCCACCGCTACTGAGTCCTACAAAACTACTGGTTGTAACAAGGGAACTTACGTAGGCCCAGATTGCGGTTCCACTTGTATCTTGGGCTTGGAGGAACTTCGAGGGTCCAGCCGCGGCTTGGATTCCTCCTATCTGGACACGATCGGCCACAAGAGTCGCATTTGAAATCCAGAAACGATTCGCAGTTCCATTCGGGGCTCCACTTAAATCTGTATAGAGAGCCCTGCCCTGTCCATCAAACGAGAAGACTTGGCGGTTTCCTACCTGAAACGACATCGCCGTAGAAATACCACTTGTTGTATTTGTGAGAGTGATGGCGGTCCCTCCCGAACTCACTGTTACTTGTCCTGCTCCAGTCTGACTTGTGCCCGTGCCTGAACCTACGAAGAGTGATCCGTTTTGATACAGATATGAATTACTCAGATTTATATCATCGGTGACTTGAATCGGCGTTGTATTGAATTTGCTGATTGTATTGATAAAGATGCGTTTTTGGTCAAAATTGACCATTTGTTGGAGATTGTTTACATCATATGTGAGTGCCTGTAGAGCATTTAATCCTGTAGCTGATGTAACTGTGTTTTGTAGTTCTATTAAATTAACTACATAATTGCTTCCTACCATGGACCCTTGGCTCATGATGAACAAGGCAACCTTCCTATGAAGGGTTCCGATAGGGTTTCGTTCTAAATCACGCATAAATCTAGTGCTTCAAAATAGGGATGGTCTATACGGTGACCGCGAGCACTTCAGTTGTGCTAGTAAATACAATTGGTTCGCCAAATACAGTCGTCTTATTGAGTTCTGTAGTGAATCCGGGCCATATAGTTGGTATTCGAGATATAACTGGGTCTTCTCTTATCAAAACACAGCCGATTGTGGTGAGCACGACAAACGGTATAAAATTCTACGATGGGACGTTTTCTACACTTTTGAATGAACCAAATGCGAGTTTGATTGTGTCTTCGAGAAGTCCAACAGTATGGCAAATTCTGAATAACCAGGGATTTCTCACATCGTTATCGACTGCCACATTAAATACAGTAACGACACATTTTGGGTCTATTGATACTTTAAGTAGCGTATATGATACGGTGAGTTCATTTAATATAAGTAGTATAAATGTGTCTCGTAATTTCTTGTTATTAGGAGACGACTATCATTTTAAAAATCTGACGGTTATTGGATCCTCGTTTTTGTATTCAACCATTACAATACAAGGAACTGCGTTTCTTTCAACAGGCCTAACGGTTACAGGAGACGTGACGTCATTTTGTTCAATTCGATTGAAAGGGAGTCTTACAGGCCAGGCGAATCTAAATGCCTTGTCTGATATAAATATTGGAGAAAATCTATATGTGAGTTCCTTACTGAGTTTACAGGAAGGAACTCTTCTTCCGAAAAATCTGAGTATTCAGACACTCTTCGTTTCAAATCTACATGTCGCGGGATTTATGCGTGTCGCTGGAACTTTATCGACCATGTCATCTCTCTTAATTGGCGAAAGTCTAGTGACGACGTCGTCGATTACTTTGTTGAGCACTCTCTCATCTGGCCAATCGATTGTCTCGAGTAACGTTAATGTTTTAGGACCCGTTCAGGCTTCGACGCTCTCTGTAACAAACAACGCATCTATCCAACAAAATGTCTCTATTCAAGGCGAGACGTATTTTTACAATACTCTTTCGTCGCTTGGAACATTACAGGCAACAAGTTCGATACGGAGTGAGATGAGCACGATTCTTAAAAAGGGGTTCTATGGCATTAGCACGTTTAGTCTAAGCACCCTGACAGTCCAAGGATCTGCTTTTTTTTCGAGTCTTCTTGTCCAGAGCAGTCTTGGAGTAGGAGGAAATTTGACGGTGACAACCGATACTCTTTTTCAGACTCTGACGACTCAGGGGAAAGCCGCAGTCGGGACAAATCTTACAGTGGCATATCTGACATCAGTTGGCGACTCGCTGTCAACACAAAGTAATGTCTATATTGGTGAGAATCTGTTTATTCAAGGAATGTTCTCTACATTGTCTTCTGTCATAATTGGGGGTTTAATCAGTGGTGTATCGACGTTGACTGTCTTTGGAACAGTGTCGACCGCAGCCCTTCATGTAAAAAGCACACTGTCTGTTTCAGGTTCCATGTCAATTATGGGGGATCTAGTGGCCTTAGGTCTCAGTTCATCCTACGCAGTCCGTTCAGTCAACACTCTTCTAGTCTCTACACAAATTACAACACAGAATGCCTATATTTCGTATTTGAATACCCAGGCACTAACATCACCGTCGTCGTTTTATGTGAATACAACGCCAGGTTTATTGGCGACGGGCCTATCGTCGTTCAATGTTGTTGTAGGTGGAAACTCCTATATTCCTTCAATAAAGACATCTAGCTTTCAAGGAACTGCGATACAGGCGTCTTCATTACAATATTCTCTTACTATCTCATCGATTAATGTTCTTACAAACCAAGTCGTGTTTCAATATACAGGGGCATTACAGACCTATACTGTCCCTGCGGGTATCTACAGTTTAAATGTATCGATGTGGGGAGCAGGGGGCGCCAGAATCATCATCGGCGCCCTCATCCTCCGCGGCGGCGCAGGTGCGTATATATCAGGGACCTTAGACGTTATACCAGGCCAAGTGCTTAGTATTCTTGTTGGGCAGGGTGGTCGTGTGACCACACAATCCTATGGCGGGGGAGGAAAGGGTGGAACATATAGTAGTGGGACTTGGGGGACTGGAGGAGGGGGCCGTTCTGCGATTCTACTCGGAGCATCGGAACTGGTAACCGTCGGTGGAGGAGGAGGAGCGGGGGCCGCTACTGGTTCATCTGGTGGTTATGGAGGCTATACAGTAGGGTCTCCAGGACTAGTATCCGCCGTCGGCGGCGGCGGCGGCACATTAACAAGTGGAGGAGTTGCTGTTACTACAAATGTGTATCTAGCTACAAATGGTTCTCTACACCAGGGTGGTGATTCAATTAGCTTTGGCGGAGGTGGTGGAGGAGGATATTATGGTGGGGCAGGTGGTGCAGCGTATGCCCAGTCAGGAGTTGTTGGTGATACAACATGTGGCGGCGGTGGCGGCGGCGGTTCATCTACACCATCTTCTGGTCCATGGACTTTACTAGTAGGTTCTAATAGTCCTAATTTGTCATACTTGCCACCCGCAACAACTGTTCCAGGATATATTTCAGGTGTCGCATCAGGAAATGGAACAACAACAGGAGGAAATGGCCTCGTTATTCTGTCCTATGTGTATACTCAAGATCGCCTTCTATCTTCTTTTGTTCTTGGATCCACATCATTGACAACTGCGACATTTCCGATGATTGATACAGGCTATCCTGTTGTTAACGTCGCATCGCGGTTTCAAAGCACTTTATATTCAGATAGAATACTTGGAACGACTATCAATAGTTCAACAATAACTGGAAATCTGTTTACAGGAGATGGAGCAAATTTATCAAATGTAATTCAATTCACACAAAGCCCAACGGTCTCTCTTCTAAGTCTTTCAACGCTCACTACACTTACACTTCAAGAAACAGGACCAGGCTCTGCTCTAACAAACACAGCCACAATTGGAAATTCCCTAACAATTAATAATGTTGCCATTACATCAACAACGTCACTTCTTCTTTTGGGTGGAAGCGATTTTTCAAATGCCGACATTAAAACAAGTTATCAAAATGGTCCATGGATAGCAAGTGCGTCTGCTCTTTTCGATGGTGTTACAACAGCAATTACAACAAATAGAAGTTCAAATAGTCCTTTCTATGTAGCGACAGGCCAATCATCAAATCCCTTAAAAACAATTCAATGGTCGACCGATGGATCAAATTGGAATTATAGTCTTTCAGGTGGATTTACAGGTGGAGGTGGAAACGATGTAACCTACTTTGTTCCACAGAGTCTATTTATAGCAGTAGGAAGCGGTCCGTATAATATTCAATATAGTGGTGATGGTAAAAACTGGTCAAATCAAGCGAACAATTTCACAGACTATGGATACCAGGGCATTGAACCAAACAATAAAATTAAATTTGGTGCGAATACCTGTATGGCGATTAGAACGAGTCCTACGTGGGGGTCAAATCCAGTCATCGCTGAAATTAAAATGACACTTGACGGTATAACATGGTCGAATGCTCCTATCTATTCAGGCATGAATTTAATATCATATGGATTTGATTTTGGATATTTTTCTGGAGGCTATTATTGGTTTTTATTTGATTATCTTAACAAAATGTATTCCATAGCCTATGGGTATGGATGGACCGCATATGGTAATTCTGGTCTATCCTTCATACCTACATGTATGTTTTATAATAGTGTTAATAGCAATTGGTTAATTGGCGGGTTAAATTCTATACAAGTAAGAACATCTATTCTAACAGCTACAACGACTAGAACAATAAACGCCACAGCTGTCGCAATTACATATGATACAATTAATGGTCGTTATTTAGTAGGGGCTGCCTCTACAAATCCTTTGAATACACTCTATCAATCGATCGATGGAATAACATGGTCTCCCTTAACAACAGGCGGTTATTATAGCGGGACATTAGGAGTCGCAGCAGGATATGGTATTCTGAACGCACCGAATTTTAAGGGAATAAATCAAAGCACAACAAGTTTTTTCTTTGGGTCTGGATCAATTGATGGAGTCAATGCCTTACAGCCGATGCTTATTGCGAATAATGATGTGAGCAGTTTCTCTACAGTCTATACTTTAGTAGGTGGATTTTCAAATGGAATACGAGGTATGGGCTATAGTTCAAATGCGGCAACGTATAAAGTAATCGCAGTCGGTGATGGCCCTATACCAACAAAGACAATTGGCGCGTATACAGACACCTATTCAATTGGTTCGAATTACTCGACTTTATCCATACAATTTATTCCTGCGATCACAGGTGGATTTTCAACAGTTGGCTATGGTGTAACATATTATACTCCCTCTAGTTTATGGCTAGCTACAGGTCAACATTATCTATCAGCAAATACAATTCAGTATAGTATGGATGGATTAAATTGGCGTCCAACAAACGTAAGCACTGTGGGTGTTCGTCTAGGAGGCCGAGCGATTACATGGGGAGAATTCAAAGGCCAGACAAAGATTCTTGTAGCTGGCTCAGATCCTGCCTCGAACCGATGTATTGTTGTTGGTGATGCGACTTATACAACCTGGAGGGGGAGTTTAGAAAATGTAGGATTTAGTGGATACCAAGCAAATGGAGTTGCGATATCCCCAGATAAAGCCTTTGTTGTTGGCACTCGAAATTCAAATGGCACAACATCCATACAAGAAACCATTAAATATTCAACAGATATGAGTAATTGGAACTCACCGCAAACAGGTGGCTTTTCAAACGCGGGATATGGTGTGGCAGTTAAATATCCTGTCTATCCCTATGTAATCGCAGGCCTTTCTCCCTATGGTTCATCTTCAAATGATACGATTAAATACAGCAGTGATGGAATCAATTGGTTTAGTGCCTTAGCAGGAATCCAAGGACAAACACAAACATTGATCTACGCGAATGGACTCTATGTAGCAGGATCATCAAATTCAATCATCTACAGTTCTGATGGTAAAAACTGGTCTTATGGAAAGAATGCTCTTACAGGTTATAATCTTTCAATAACATATTTCCCCAATCCGTGGAATGGATCGAATATCTTTTATCAATCTGGATTTGAAAACGTAGATCCAGCTGCCTATTCACGTTTTTCCTATGATGGAATTAATTGGTCTACAATTAATAATCCTTTATGGGATGGCGGGGCGAATTCAGGGTATTTATTGGGTGTTGTTCAATTTAGCGATAAGTATATATCTTTTGGACTTCAGATATATAACGATTCTCTTTCGAATATGATGTATTCGACTGATTTGCTCACATGGACGAACGGAAATAACACCTTTTCAGGAGGTTATGCTTCCTCAACGATTCCAACACAACAATATCCAAGAGGTTTTGCTACAGGATTAAGTGATACAGGAGTTCCTCTCCTTCTTGCCTCCGCTTCTTATGCTCAATATTATCCAACAGATAATTCTAAATTAAAATATACAACAGATGGAATAAATTGGAATGATGTAGCAGTTCCAGACACTATCGGTACGACTACAACAGTCTATAATGTTTTATCTATAGCCTATGGTGGAGGCAAATGGCTTTGGTTAGGCAATGTGGCGACAGGAACTACTGGAGGCGGATTTAATACTATAACGCCTAACACCTCAATCTGGTATTCAACACAGGGATCAAATAATTATACAGTCGCAACAAATCCTTTTAATCAGACTGGTTATTCTGCTTCCTATAATTCAAATACAGGTCTATGGATTGCGACAGGACTTGATACAAATGGATACACAACAAAATATTCAGGAGATGGAATTAATTGGTCAAACGCATCTGGAGATATAATTACTTCGGCTACTGGGTCTGTCTCAGCCACAGCAGGCCTATCAATGCCCGCTCTAAGTAGTATTATTGTTGCCGTTGGTGATTGTGGCTCATCAAACTCTCAAAATTCAATTCAATATAGCTATAATGGAGGTATAAATTTTTACCCAGCAAGCACAAATTACGCGTATATTAGAGGAATTGGATATGGTGTTACGTATAATCCCTATGTAAGCACCTTTTATGCGGTTGGACAGGATAGTTTAGGAACAGCGTCAACGACCATTCTACGTAGTGTGGATGGTAAAGTCTGGAGCACAAATAAGTTATCTGTAAATGTCCCAAATGACTACCAGAAAGGATTCGCATCACAAATTCTGGTCGGAACAACTCGTCGTGTAGGCTATAACCAATTTAATACAACTGAAGAAAACACACTTGTTTCCTTTAATAATCTTGCGATCTATGAACGCTCTTTAGCAGTTGACGGCTTTTCCACCATAAACACAATACGATACATATCAAGTCTAATGACTCTAAATGAAACACTTTCGTTTAATCTTTCAAGCCAAATGATGATTAATTCAAATACCGCATATCCAGGAGCGACTCTCACAGTGAATGGAAGTGTATATGCCTCCTCTATTTTTATTACAGGTTCACAAAGTCAAGTTGGGTCTATTTTTTATGCAAACACATTTACAGCCTCAACACTCATTCTTCAAAGCAGTCTAATCACATATGGTTCTCTATCAACACCAACTCTTGGAATCTATCAGACCTCTAACATCACAAGGCTTCCCTTTCAAAATAATATCGTGAGTTACCTTGGATCAGGTGTTCAATTAAATTCCTTATTCGTATCCCCGTCCACCATAGGTATCAATATATCTACACCACAGGCCTCTCTTCATATTGGAGGCACAACGGGGACAACAAGCACAACAGTCGGCACTTATTTTATATCCTTATCAACGTCTATTGTGAATACATCAAGTTTAAACACTCTCATGACATTTAATAATTCTCTTGGTATTCAATCACAAACCAGAGCTACAAACTCTACATCAATTGTCGCGACGAATACTTCCCTGGCCTTTAATAACTTAGTCTTTTTCAATCTCTCCTCGCAACAGATAGGAATTGGCACATCCAATCCTATTTATAATCTTGATGTTCGCTATCCTGTTCAAACCTATTCAATCCTCAGTAGTCCCAAGATAAATATCCAAGTTCTTCGTCCATCTGTCGTGTATCTATAAACTTTATATTCAGTAGAGGGATGGCTACGCCAATCTATATAACACCAAGTACTACTTTCGTAAAGATAGATGCATTGCAAACGCAAAGTCCATTTACGACAGTAGTCCTTTCGACCGTTGCCTATCAAGGTCAAACAGTCACCATTCTTGATCGATCAGGCCTACCACAGGCAGCGAGACCCATTGTTCTGAGCACATCAGTGGGTGTATCGTTTTCTGATCTAACCTTTTCTACATTAATTGATCAGCCAAAAGGATTTCTGACGGTCCAATCGGATGGATCTGTATGGTCACGTCTAAATACCTTTCCGTTTTGGAACCAACCTATTTCTTCAGGAGTCTCCTTTCTTCACGTCTCGACTCTCTATACATCTGTAAACTCAACGAGTGTAGAATCGGCGAATTATATAAATGTTGAAAATCTCGTAATTACAGGTCGATTTCCTCCTACAAATACCGCAGCGGTTGTTCGTGACCTAACGACACTTGAGCATTCAGAGTTATTGTCTTCAGTCGTCGCATGGAGCCCAGTCTATTTATCTTCATTTCTCTCTACATTTTCCACCTTTACAATTGTGTCGTCTCTAAGTGTGACTGGACCCATTAATGTTCAAAGCACGCTAACAACACTTTCAAGTATAAACGTATCTACATCTGCCTTTGCTACATCATTCTCCACTGCTTTCATTAATATTTTAGGAAATATAAGAGCATCGACAATCGAGGTCCAACAAAGCACCACAGGCCCTTCAGTGAATCTAGGCGGCTCTATCACATTTCAACAAAACCTTACACTCTTTTCATCTCTTAATACGGGTGGCTCAATCACTGCGAATACACTGTCTGTTGGGTCTACACTATCCACGGTTGGCACACTTGCTGTTGGCAATAGTCTTTTAATCTCGACAAGCGTGTCGACAGGAACTCTATATCAGAAAGGCCCCCTAGTGATCACAGGATCGGCGTCTGTCTATGGGAGCAACCAGGCGTCATCTATATCCGCATATTTACTTGTAGCAAAGAATGGCCTATTCTTAGACAATTCTCTTCAAGTTAGCAGTGTCTCGATCCAGAATCTAGCAACTCTTGGGTCTCTGTCATCAGGTGGCCAAACGATAGCTCTCTCCTATTTTTCAACTCTCCAGGCTTTGGATATTCAATTTATGACTGCGAGTTCTACACGGGCGACAGTTCAAGGAGCGTTTTCAACAGTGGGATCTCTTCTTGTTAATTCTCAGTTCACAGAATTGAGTTCCATATATCTACAGGGATATCTTTCAACAGCAAGCACCGTCACTGTTGGAAAAAATGCGTTATTTCAAGGACCTGTTCTTATCGCAGGTTCAATCGTATTTACGAGTAGTTTAACCTTTTTGAGTAGTTTGAATGTCTTAAATACATTGAGTATCAATACTGCCTTCACAAATGTGTCAACATCAATTGTTGGAAATCTATTCGCATATTCAACGGTGACTGTGACAGGACTCGCGATCTTGAGTTCAATTAGTTTAAATAATAGAGCAATTGTGAATGAAATTGTAACAATGAGTAGCTTTATAACGTCTGGATATCTTAGCACGCCGCAGGTCAACTATTCAAGTCTACAAGTCTATACAAGTAGTCTAGGAATAGGATACCCGTCAACTTCCTATACTTTCCAGGCCTATAACGCCCTTTCATCACAGATTCTTCTTGTAAGTTCATTGGTGAGCACGAGCCAAGTGATATCCTATGGATATGTTCAAACATCCACATCAATGACAATAGGTATGAATTCATTGGGACAAGGACTTGATGTTGGGGGCCTAGCAAAAATAAATGGATCGATCAATGCCTTTCAGACAATCAGTTCGCAGGGTCTCTATGCCTCTACACTCTATGGAACTCTATATGGTGACGCATTGGGGCTTTCTAATTTTCCTGTTCAGGACATGGTCTCAACTTCAAGGATCTATGTATCCACAGTTATTGCCTCGAATGTGAGCACGGGCTTTTTTATGGCGTCAACAGGAGTTGTCTATGCTCCCTTGTCAATTGCGTCCACCTTGAATATACAGGGATCTCCGTTTATTGTAAATAACAATGGATCTATTCAAGGCACAACGACAAATCGAATCCAGGCCTATCGTAGACAATTTCTCCAGCTAAATAATGCAGTATTTGTGAGCAGTGGCCTCGTAGGTATCAATACATCAACACCAAAGTTTACCTTACACGTAGAGAAGACATTGGGCGTAGGGGGTATCGCAGGGGCACCGTTTACCTACCGAAATGTGAACTATGATACACTCACAATGTCTACAATGACAAATACAGGCTCAGTATCGTATGTAAATTCTGGTATTCTTACTACATCCAATTTGGTTGTCGATTCATCATCTGGTGCGAATGGATATCTGGTAAGAACCTATAAAAGATTTATAGGAGTTGGTGGTTTTAATCCAAATCCTATTATACGTGATAGTTCGGGAAATTTATATACTACAAGTGGTTCTTTAAATACTATATATAAAATATCTCCTTCAGGTGTAACAACAGTCTTAGCAGGCGGTAACGTTACTGGAGGATTTGTCGATGGAACAGGAGCTGCCGCACAATTTTGGTATCCTATAAATCTAACAATTGATTCAAATGGAAATTTATATGTAGTTGATATGAATAATCATAGTATTCGAAAGGTTACACAGTCTGGTATTGTGACGACGTTGGCAGGGAATGGAAGTTCTGGATTTGCCGATGGAATAGGAGCGGCCGCACAGTTTTATCAGCCTGAAGGTATAGCAATTGATTCAAATGGAAATTTATATATAGCCGATGCTCGTAATAACCGTATTCGAAAGGTTACACAGTCTGGTATTGTCACTACTTTAGCAGGGAATGCTAGTGGGGCATTCGCCGATGGAACAGGAGGCTCAGCGAGTTTTAATTTTCCTATTAGTATAGCACTCGCTTCAAATGGAAATTTATATGTAGCTGATTATAGTAATAATTGTATTCGTATAGTTACTTTTGCGGGTATAGTGACAACTGTTAGAGATCAAGGTGGTTCTATAGTAAATGTAAGAACTCTAACAGGAACAGTTGGGCCCAGTTGTGTAGCAGTTGATACATATGGAAATATCTATGTTTTAACGAATAATTCAATCATCTATAGAATTGCAACAAATGGTATTTTAAGTATTTTTGCTGGATCAAGCTCAGGATATCTTGATGGTTTAGTAACAAACGCTCTCTTTAAAAATTTTGTATCGCCTGGAGGACTTTATATCGATACAAATAACAATAATCTTATGTATGTATCTGATACGGATAATCAAGCTATTCGAACAATTACTTCTTACTATGTAACTGTCTCTACTATAAATCGCATTCAAGTAAGTCAATCCACACTCAATGTTAATAATTTTATGTATATAGGGCCATCGACGGTTGGCATTGGAGTCGGTATATCTTCACCTAATTACACTTTAGATACATATTCCTTATTAACAACGAGCAGCCTTACAACATATACAAGCGAGGTGAATGCCTCCATACAAGTAAATCCGACGGAAAAGTCGACTTGGGTCGCCACGGGACCCACGAATTATACAACAACTTCAAATATGAGATATAGTTTGGATCATGGAAATACATGGTCACAGGGCGATGATTTACAGAATTGGAACATAACAAGAGGATCTGCGTATAATGGTTCTTATTGGGTCTCACCAGGAACCCCAATTATGACAAGCCCTGATGGAGTTACATGGACACCTATTGATAATCTAGGAGGGTCAGGATCTTTTTTAACTGGAGGTGGAAAGGTCGCCTGGAACGGATCCTATTGGGTCGCAACGGGCTCCTCATCAAACAAGGCAGGAACTCTACTTAAAAGCCAAGATGGAATAAATTGGACGTCCTCCTTATCAGGAGGATTTACAACAGGCTCTGTTTACCAGGGCTCCGATATTTTATGGACAGGAAGTCAATGGATCGCTACAGGTCTTGCGTTAACTGCGACGCCAATTAGTTCAATTCAGTGGAGTCAAGATGGATTGAATTGGTCTTCGATTACATCAGGGGGATTTCTAACAGGCGGCAACGGACTTTCATTTGGCCCCAAACTTCCGTATACAAAAGGATTTGAACGGTATCAAGGAAACTCTCTTCTATTCGCAGCAGGAAATGACAGTTCTATCAGTTCAATACAATATACTTATGATGGGGGGTATAATTGGAGCACAATTACATCTGGAGGATTTTCAATAAAAGGCAACGGAATTGATACAGATGGGCGTTATCTTATTGCGACTGGAAAAGACGGCACACCAACAAATAATATTCAAGTGGGATCTATTCAGACAGATCCATTAACGATTTCATTTCAATCATATAACACATTTACAGGTACAAGTATTCCAGACTTTACAGATAGAGGCAATTGTGTAAAATGGAATGGCTCTGAGTGGCTTCTTGGAGGAAACAATGGTCTGCGTAAACTAATTCCTACGTCAAACTCTTATTTCTCTTCCTTTACTATTGGTGGAACATATATAAAAAGAAATATTATTGCGATAGAACGAACTGCTACATCATTTCCACTCTATACATTAGATGGCGGATCTACATGGACATATGGAATTCCTCTATATGTTGGTTTTTCTAATTTTTTAATTGAAACAAATGGAGCAGGAAAGTGGGTTATGATTGGTAAATCAGCCCCTGCCTCTTGGTATAGCACAGATGGAATAAATTGGAGTCAAATAACGAATATTCCTTTAGTGTATCCATCTCAGCAAGCTCAAGATCTACGTTTTTTAAATAATAAATGGTTTATAGCGGCAAATGATAGCACAAATAATTATAGCACTTTTATGACGAGTGTAGATGGAATAAATTGGAGCAATAATCCAATTACAGTATCAGCGATCGGTCAGTCAAATGTTGTGACAATTCTTTATGGAAATGGACTTTATGTTGCGGCTGCGGGGCAGTATCCAAGGCCCTATTATAGTTATGATTTAGTAACATGGACTGTAGGATCAGGTGATTTTCTGGCAGGTGGTTTATATGGCTCTGTGGGTGCGTATGGAAATGGTGTTTTTCTAATGGCTGGATTTTCTAAATATTTCACTGGTATTCCTCAGAGGCCAGGAGATTCTACAGCTGAGAATCCAACACATCCTGTTCTAAGAAGCACAGATGGAATCACATGGACATTTATAAATGCGAATGCTTTTTTTGGTTTTGGCACACAGTCATGGATTAATATAGTAAGTATTACCCATTCTCCAACACTAAATCGTTTTATCCTAGGCGGATTTGGAACAGGTATTTTTTATAGTACAAATGGTTCTACATGGACCTTGTGTTCAGGAGTTCCTTCGGGTCCTGGGGGTTCTGGCCTTTCTTATTTGGGTTCTGCATGGACAGGAGATCAGTTTATTATAAGTCCTTATATCGCAGATTACACAAACTACCCTTTCTATTTTAGCAGTGATGGAATAACGTTTACGCAAGGTCCCTATTTTACATCAGCAACAAATAATACATTCGCTGTTCGTGGATTTATTACTACAGATACAAATGATCAAACAGAATATACATCCTTTGCCTATAGTTCAAATGTAGTCCCTTCTCTTACCACAAGCAGTTTTTCAATACTAGCTAATAGCGATCTTAATACTCTAGATTCACAGTTATCACAAAATTCGATGGCTATACAAAGCAATACAATTGTGTTGAATGACATCTTTACAGTCACCGATAAAGTCGTAAACATTGGATATTATCCATTAAACCAGACAATCGCAAATCAGTCATCCCTCTACATTTTTCACAATCTTGAAATCACGGGATCGTTGAGCACGGGGTCTGCCTCAATTAGTTCGCTCTACCTCGGAATTCAAAGTGTTTAGTTTTCCTCTTACTAAACAGCAGTGGATGTCGTCCAACATCTATATAACACCCAGCACAACACTTGTGCTTCTAAAGAACTTATCAAGGGTGGTCTATCTAAGTTCTTTACAAGCCCCTAATTTCTCGGTAACCATTCGTGATACGACAGGTCGTGCTTCCATTCGGCAAACTCCATATGTGATCAGCACAATTGGAGGGGCACTCTTTGAAGATGGAACGAATCTATATACTCTAGACCAGCCCTACGGTCTAGTTAATCTCAGTCTCTACAACTCAACTATTTGGCGTGTCCAACATACCTCTGGTTTGGCGCCTGCGACCGCCGCTGCGACCCTTACCACAGTGACTGCGAATACTTCTTATTTCACCTTTTTGAGTTCTGTAAATAAGGTCGTCAGCACTCTCTATGTCCAAGACATTCGTAACACGAACCCTATTTCATTCACGGGAAATATGATCCTCTCAGGAATCTCAACAACAGGCGGTGTGATTCTACAAGGGCCTGTTATATCCTATGGAACAATGAATGTAACTGGAGCCATGTATGTAAGAGGAAATGCTTCCTTTCTGTCAACTCTTAACACTACCTCATTCTCTACACTCCAGCAACCGATAACAATCTACTCGACACTCAGTTCAGGTGGAAGTATCTATGTAGGCGGCACAACATTCATTTCTAGTCTTCAACTTGTTTCGACAGTTCAAGTCCAAACGCTCCAAGTTCAGGCAAGCACTTTCCTTCTCTCAATAGAAGGATATTCTTTAGTGGGAGGTCTTCTGAGCACATTGGGTAAGATCGCAACAAAAAATGATATAACTGTTCAAAAAACACTTCTCGCTGGAACTCTATCTACGCAGGGTAGTCTTTATGGTGGAGCAAATCTGACGGTTCAAGCCTCGTCAATCTTCTTGAGCACAACAACAGTCTCCTATGTGAGTCTATTATCAACCACCGTGTTTCTAAGCAGTCTTTCTCTAAACTCTTCCTTGACGACATATTCAACGGCATCCTTCTTTGGGTCGACGGTAACTGGCTCGTTTACCAGCCCTTCTGTTTATTCTTTTGGAAATCTCCAACTACAGGGGCAAGTCACTCTTTCGAATTCGGCCACAGTCACGCAGGCCTCAACACTCTTTTTAGGAGGTCCTTCCTCCTTATCTATCGCAGGAAACTTCACAAGTCTCTCATCGATCAGCACAACCTCTTTATTTTCTGTGAATGATGTCATGCGTATTCAAGGATCTGCTACATTCGCAGGGCTTTCAATTGGTAAAGATCTACTTATAGGTGGATCTACCTTTATTGGATCGTCAATTTCAACAGGATCAGGAATCCTATCGATGGATTTAACATTTCCTTCGTCGATTGATATAAAGGGCCCTGCGATCTTTAATGCGAATGTAAATGTATCCTCTGCGACAATCATAAATGGTCAGCTTGCGGTCGCTCAAGATACGACCATTGTTGGCCTCTATAGATATCCCTTCTATTTTAATACTCTGACTGCGACATCCTATGTATCAACTCCTCTTCTAAATGTATCGAGTCTTCTGAGCACGGGTTATTTATACATAACAAATTCAAACTATCGTATAAACACATCGACTTTCTATACATCGACGCTTACTACGTCACAGCTTTCAGTTGTAAGTTCTCTTATAACACAGACTGCGACTGGAAATACATTTTTCTTAGGGCCTTCCTCCTTTGATCTAACACAGAATCCCTACAACTTTTTAATTAGCAGCAGCACCTATTTTATTCAGGGACTTTCATCGATGTTTCTTTCAACAGGATTAGTCAATGTAAGTTCTCTCTATGGGGCATTTTTCGGTGATGCCGCTGGTGTATCGAATATAACTGTTGCTATTCCTGATAATACATCCTCGTTTACGACGTTTACCACTACGTCTCTATCCACAGTCACTCTAAATACAAGTTCATTTGTTTTTCAAGGATTTCAAACCAGCACTCTGACTGTATTCTCATCAATTGCTACAAATCTCTTTCGGATTGATACTCCAGGGGCTCCGATTCTGAGCACAGTCCATCAGTTTGTAAATACGACAACATCCAATCTTGTTATTAACAATGTGTTATATCTAAATACCAAATCGACAGTCTTAGTAAGTCCTATTTTAAGAGATCCAGCTGCCTATGACCTTGATATAAGTGGTGTATTATTTACAACAAATTTATATTATTCTTCAATTCAGACAATTGATGTGAATCAAGGAACATATACCTCAGTTACGGGATTTACGAGCAGTCTTGTGGTTAGAGATGTTTTACAAACACAAAATCTAGAGTTTGTTTTGCCGAGAACCAGGAGCACCTTCTTAATTGAAAATGCGGCCCAGGTCAATTCAAATGCCTTTGATTCAATCACCGCAACACCCAGTTCTCTTATTATACGAAATCAACTCTATATACATAATGAGCTCTTTTCAACGAGTCAGGCGCAGCGAGTCATTGTCGATATGACACAGACAAATTTTACAACATTAACAACTTCTCTTCTAATGGTCTATGGAACAATTCTGACATCGACAATGAAAACGTCGACACTCACGATTGGAACACAAGTCTCAACACCGAGTCTTTTCTTTTCAACACTAGCTTTCTATAATGGTAATGCGTATCAAGAATCCATCGCACGTAATTCATTCCAGTCATATAACAGCACCCTTGCGATTAATTCAACGCTTTTCCTTCATAAAACGTATGGTGTTCTTGCGATTAATACACTTCCCGATCCGTCCACATTCATGCGTGTAGGGTCGAATGCATTCTTTTCAACGCTAGTGGCCCCAGATCTACGTGCGGGAACCATCTCCTATAGTTTTCAGACCTTATAGAAAGGATGACGTCTGTCTATTTATCAAATTACAATAACTCCTATTTTATGATCGCAGGATCTACCCAAACAAAAACAGTCTATTTACCTTCAGTCTCTTCTTGTTTGACAAAGCTTATAACAATCAAGGAATTGAGTGTAAACACTAGCAATAGTCTCTCTATAAACACAGTTGGTCTTGATATTATTGATTTGCCATCGGTGTCAACAATTGGTTTATTAAAGTATCAATCGGTTACTCTTCAGAGTTTTACGTCGACTTTGTGGACTGTTGTAGGGGCCTATTCAAACCCTGCGTATCAGACAGTTATAACAGGAACCCCTACGGTTGTCAATGCATCGGGTTCAAATTCACTGGCCTTGATGGATTTGAGAACAGCAAGTAAGCTTGTCCAACTTCCAAATACCTTTTCCACGATTGGAACGAATCTTTTCCTAACAGTAAAAGACCAATATGGATACGCAGGGACGAATGCCATGTATCTAAGCACACCCTCCTCGATGTTTTTTGAGGGAAGTTCAATGTATTCAACGCTGAAACTTACAACAAATTTCGCTTCGATAGATCTCCTCGCAAGTTCAAATATATATTCAATTCTTAACCTGTATCCATAGAGTGAGGGCACATGTCTCTTATAAACATCGTTCCGACTTCGCCTATTCTTAATATTGATGTAAGTGCTGCGAGTAAAGTTGTTTTATTACCTGCGGCAAGCACGTGTGTAGGGGCTATATATAATATACGAGATTGGAAAGCCGCGTGTAGTCTAACGAATAGTATATATCTATCTACAGTTGGCCTTGATAGAGTGGATGGTGTCTCTCTATCAACCACACAATTACAGATGACAAGTAGTCTTGAAATTGTAAAAATTATGAGTCTTGGAAATACAGCATGGTCTATAGTCGGCCGAAATAAAACAGTAGCGTCAACATTAGGTATTTCTATTCGTCCTTATATACCATTACTAGAACCTTTACTTGTATTTGGTAGCCTGGTATTTGATGTTACAGGGACAGTAGGAGGAACACCTGCTAAACCTAAGTTGACATGGTCCAATTCTGGAGGAGCTGTTACTTCCTATACACTCAATTTATTATCTGGGTCAACAGCGGCTCTAGGGACTTCGTTGTCGCTCACACCTCCCGCAGTTGGAGACACAAGTTACACCTATGCAGGGGCCACAACAACCGATACGTATTATTCATTCGCATTGACTGGGACGAACTCAAGAAATTCGTCTACTCTCAGTCAACCGACTGCGATACGGAACCGTGCGGCCCCCAATCTAACATCAGGAGTCCTGTCGTTTGATGCTACAGGAACAGTAGGAGGCACGCCTGCCAAACCCAAGTTGACATGGTCGAATTCTGGTGGGACTGTTGAGTCCTATACTCTCAATTTATT
>Ga0209191_1000243_pt1 | contig 43227 bp, 41 predicted proteins | sample S_130626_EF_Meta_FD_187320 | JGI IMG/M metagenome (GOLD analysis project Ga0209191, IMG submission 187320) | Freshwater microbial communities from Lake Simoncouche, Canada to study carbon cycling - S_130626_EF_MetaG (SPAdes) (version 2) | ecosystem: Environmental > Aquatic > Freshwater > Lake ...
TACCTCATCATCATTATTACCAAATGCAAATTCTTCACCCCCTTCTTCAACAGCAGCGCCACCTGCAGCCGCAGCACCAGTACCAACAGCACCAGTACCTCCTAGAGTTGCCTTCATAAATTCAGGAACATCATCATCATTATTTACAAAGGCGAATTCTTCACCACCTTCTTCACCTGTACCGCCACCGCCACCGCCACCCTTCCCGCTAACGGGACCACCACCTTCATTATCACTCTGAAATGCAAATTCTTCCTCCCCACCTTCTTCTGGTGCCGGCGCCTCAGACGCAGACGGCACTACTTCGCTGATGGACGCAGCCACTACAGACTTCTTGGAAAATGCAGATGCCGGTGCCGTCATGAGAATTCCAAGCAAATTAACAATAACATTATACAACCTAGAGTCTTGACCACTTGCTATATGAAATGTGTAGGTAGGGTGCTGTTCAGATATAGCGATATCTATACCAGGATTCTTATTTAATATGTACTCCTTAGTATCAGAAACCGCCAAAGCAAATTCCCCCCTCTGAGACATCCAAGCAACCACCTGTTTTCGCCCCTCTTCCTCAGAAATCTGGAATTCCTCCGCAACTTTCTTAGACCAGCCCTCCCTATCTATCTCGCCCGCGACTAATTCACGTTCCGCCAACAAAGTGAGAAATGTAAACACACGTGTTTCATTTGTAAAGTTGCTCACACCCTTGAATCGCAACATAACTGTAGGCTGCTCATCAGGCAGTGGTGGGATTTCTTGAAATAGAGATGTAAAATGTACCAATCTAGAACGCAGGGTAGCCTTTGTGAGTTTGGATGCCTCTCGCTTCAAGCGCATTTTGAATACCACATTTGTTTCCGATAATTTAGGTTCCAGACCTATGAACGGTGTGTCAGCGAGAGATTTCTCCAGCATCTGAGGCGTATCCTGTAAGTCGCTCAAAGGATCTAATAAACGCACCTTTTTAGGGGGCTGAATACGCAAGTCGGCAGTACCGTCATTATATACAAACATTGTTGAGAATACGGGAGACTCATCTTGAGCCCCCATCTCATCCGATGGCTGAATACGCATTTTTATATATGCAGCCTCTTTGCCTGATTCCGGATTCTTGTCCTGTTTCCACGACAGCAGGAGGTTAGGGTCAGGCAAGTCAGGAATAGGCAATATTCCACGCACGCGTATTTTTGTTAGCGGTTGTCCTGATGCAGGAAAGAATCGCAAGAATGGTCTATCATGTGTTACTTTCAGTCCAAAAAATAAGACCGCCACCCCCTCCCAAGCTTCAGGTGCATCTGACCAAACCCAGCGTAAGAGTTTCACACCATCCAAGGCGGGTAATGTAACACCTGCTAGTAAAGACTCCAAATTCGCCACCTGTTGCATCGTCGCCGCGGTCTGTGTGGCCTGAATTTTTAGTGCAGGAGTTATTGCCGATGATATACCCGTAGCCGAAGGCAGGACCGACATATCCATGTAGGGAAAGTAAGGCATTATTTTTCCATATATATCACGTTCTCCTAGGGGCCTCTGTCCAGGAATATTGTCAATGATATCTACATAAAAAAATACGTGCAACTCAGGAATAGACCCCCCATCACTCAACTGAAATACGTCATTCAAGGTCATGCGCACACGGTTATCTTTTCCAACCACCTTCTGCTGACCCGCCGAATCTACAAATCTGGAATCAGGAGGACCAGATATCATAGATATGGGATTGTTCAGGTAAAAAGCTTGAGCCGAACCCACATCAGCCAAATGTTTCCATACCATCTCAATCGGCTTATACATGGTTACCCCCTTTGTACTCTCATTATTGACTGCCTCTCCAATAAATATAAGTGGGGGAGCATACGGTGCCTTCCTTTCTCCACCAGCCCCGCTAGTAGAATTCCACAGGGCCAGTTTCAACTCGTAGAGAGTGAACCAGCTTGGGAATGGACCTAAAGGCGGATATGCGGTTTCTATCAATTTACCAGCATGATACCGGATAATTTTGAAATTTACCATATGTTCAGCGAATTGGCTTATCGGCCCGGGCTTCAGAAGCGTCTCAAATTGCTCCCTTAGAGACATCTAATGTAAGCAGAGGTTATGGATTAAAAAATATAAGCGTGTTATAGATGCCAGGTAAAACAAGAAAGGCTTCCAAAGACCGGAAAGGACCTTCTGAAAGTGCTACGGCATTTCCAGAAGGGACTATAAAAACAGGTAATGATACTCATAATTGGGTTGTAAAAAAGGGGGCAACCGGTATTTCTAGATGGGTCCCCACTAATTCTGCTAGTTTGAACGGTTTTAGCAGACTCACGGTAGATTATGCTGCAAAACATGTAGGAAAGCCAATTACCATCTACTGCAGTGAATACAAGGATGCCTGGCCCAAAAAGAATGATTGGGTAAAAAAACCGGATTCCACATATATTATAATGAACTTTACACCATCGGGTGATGCCATCAAAGAAAAAACAAATCTTAAAGGGTGGCTAAAAACCCAAAAACCATCTGTAAAACGGGGCACGCACTTTTATTTGGATGGGCCCCTATATATGTGCCCAACGTCTAAATGTGATGATTATTTGATTGATCGCCTTCAAGTAGATTCTCTAGGAGGCCAAATCTTGAGTCCGAATTTAATGAATACTGTAGCCTATGTGAAAGTCTAATCATATGAGACCTAGCGCGTAACACTGCCAATCTTAAGAGGGTTCCCCACTTCCACATCGTCTAGATCCTTGTTCTCATCATATTTAGGTTGATCTGTGATTTTCTCTCCACAGTACTTAACAGGGTGCGCCTTGAAGTCCTGATATTTATATATGCCGAGGGCCTCGGCCTCTCTCAAGAGCCATCCAAAATTATTCCAGAATTCGGGACCATGACTTGCCACTGACGGTGACGTTATGACGTGGCCCATTTCATGTAGGGCGACAAACACCATCACATTTTCATCTACGAGTGACTCTTTCTTGTCATCACGCTGACGAAGACAAAGGTGAATACTGTCACCCTTATTCACACTATAGGACACATGTTCCGAGTCGGGAGTGGCTTCATAGAAGCGGCGTGGATCCGCCTCAAATTTCTGATTGAGTTGGACTACCTGAGGTTTATAGGGATAGCGTTGCCGGAGCACATCAATGAGTTTCTGCAACTTCTGCCGGACTCTCGCTAATAAGTCGGCTGCCTGCTGTTTATCAGGCATGTCTCGGACATTGTAGCTTCGCCCATCCACCTTACTCTTTACCTGTACAATGGGGTAATTTGATGTAACATTGTGTATAGCCCCCCAAACACTAGACACAATCGTATCCATATCTATCCTCTATCAATCTTCTCTACCGACAAACTGAGCTAAATCATTATAAGGATAACTTTATCCTTATAATGTTTTATTGAAGTGTACTCTGTGTTATATTTACGATATCTCAAGGCTGCGGCGATTTGCGTCGGGCTCAATTGTGCTCTGGTTAAACACGGATACAGCCACCTGGGGGTTAGGCGGCTCAGAGCGCAGCTGATAGTTCGCATTGCGCATGCTCTGGCCCACGGTATTGATGCCGATGAGGGCACCCGCCGACAGGAAATTCTTACCCTTGAGGGACCCGCTTCCCATCGGGTTCTGCTGAGACCATACACTGTTCTGGTCCTTAGGCAGGAGCTCACTCGGCATCAGCTGGTCACGAGGGTAGCAGCCCTCAGGGGTCTCCGCATTCCCAAAAGACGCCGGGCCCTCATAGCCACCCAGCTGGCCGGGGGGTACAGCTACGTTAGGGTTATTCATAACAGCGCTACGAACCGCCTGACCGTTGCCACCGGGGAAATCAGAGGGTTGGTTGCCATTAGCGGCAGATGAAAGAGTGCCCGTGAATCCATCTTTAGGCCGTAATAGACCAGCTAACGTAGGATCAACTAGATAAAATGCTAAAGCTGCAGCGCCAATTATCACAACGGTGAACAACATATCCCGACCACTAACACCTGCCATTTGAATTCTGTTAGCGTTGTATAAAAAAACAAGGCGCTATTCATCATCTTCTTCCGATTCAGATTCCGGGGGCATCTTCCCCGTTGTTTCAAAATACTGCATTTTAATCTCCTCCGTTTCCACTCTGGCTCTGGCAGCCCGGAGACGCGTTAGCAGATACTCCTCTTTCGTCAAATGGTTGGGATCCTTTAACTCTACCGGGGGCAATTTTGATTCCTTGATCTCGGAATCGGCCTCAATATCCGAATTCAACTCATCGCCATCCGAATCCTCGAAATACATCGGTGGTAACTTGGGCTTCTCTACCGTCATGGGGGTCCAGACCATTGTGAGAGTCTTTGGTGTCATTAAAATGGAATGTATATTGGCGTGGGTATTTTCTGCCGTGGCAAGCTTTGAAAATGTATGTCTTAGGCGTTTCATCATTTGCTCGTGTGACGGCAGTTTCGTGAACCACTTATTTACCTCCCCCTCCGATATAAGAGCGTGTATCATATCAACAGTTATATCATGTACGTGATTCTCATTTGTAAAAACTGTACTACCCGAACTGCTGTCTCGGCCTATATCCACCTTGTGCGCTGCCCGTAGTTGTTCGGTAGTCTCAATCACATAATGCTGTTCGGTCGCATTCCATTTCGGAGTGACAAATGACATCTCTGCGGGATTCTATATGGTCTAGTTTAAATGGTAATCCGTAGAATACGATGCCCTCCCCGCCCGGAACTATGGTGAATGGAATTTTGGATAAGGTCCTCCAATTTTTTCAAGATAAACAGAATCGTGAAAAAATTCAGACACATTGCATTGACCCACTGATACGTCACATTCTTGACCGGCTTTTTCCTTACATCATTCTGACATGTATTGTATTCTCTATGATACTTTTGATGTCATGCGTGAGTGCAGGGCTACTATTCATGCACTTGCGAAATGCATCGTCGGTTGCGAAAGTGGTTAATTAGCGACGTGTTTTAGCGCGGCGGGTCTTAGCACGACGAGAGCGTTTATTACGTCTAGTACGTGAGCCTTTGCGATGGTTTCTTCTGTAACCACCCTCTTCATATGCAGCTGCACCTGTAGCAACAGTGGCGCCACCACCGCCACCACCAACATTATGGTGTTCAGCTAAAAAGGCCTGCAGGTTTCGGTTTAGATCTCTCTCTTTTGCCTGTTTTTCCCTCCAAAAAGCCGCAACATCAGGAAACCCTTCAGCATCTGCTTTAGCAATTTTAGCATTATAATTAACACCATTGTTAGAACTCCCCTCAACTATATATTCTAATTCTGCAGAAGCTAGGGCTGACTCTAATGCCGACTTTTGTGGCGAAAACATGCGTGATGCAAGACGGCGGCGTTGTGCCGGACTTCTATTTAGATTTCCTGCAGCGGCATACCCTAATAAGGGCGGCCTACTGTTACTTTCGTTTTGACCACTTGTATTACCTTTACTAGTCGCTTTACCATTAAGGGGTGCAGCACCTGCTGAAGACATGTATTCTAATATATTAGAACAAATAATTCTAATATATTAGAATATACATATACGTGTATCTCTATGAGCGACGTGTTTTAGAGCGATAAGAGCGTTTATTGCGTCTAGTACGCGACCCTTTGCGACCTTTCCTTTTGTAGCCGCCTGTTGGTGGACGCGGCGGAAAGGCAGAGCCTGGCGAACCCATTCCAAGTGCAGGCGGCACGTAGGGTGCTACTGGTGCTTTCTGTGATGCAAGTGCTGGTGTTTGCCTTGGCGGTGGCGGATAGAGAGGGACTGGAAGAGGTGCACCGCCGCCGCCACCACCACCGCCACCACCGCCACCCGTACCTGGAGGAGGGGCGCCGCCAGTTGGCCCCAATGCATGTATGGGAATAACAGGAAGAGGCGCAGGTGCAGGAGCATGCTGGGCAAGTACACGGGCGACTGCATTATTTTTAATTCTTGCTTCAAGTTGAGCAGTTTTCTGTTGCCCTTTTTGTCTCACAAGTTGCATATAGGCCTTATCAACTTGCATAGATACAGCAGTCCCTGCAGCATCTACAAGATCCGACAAAGCCCTATCCTTTAATACTTTCCAAATGGCTCTAAAACGCTGATCATAGGAATCACGCATTGCTAATGCAGCAGCCGCATTAGGCGGGTACATTTCACCATTTCTTTCTGCTAAATATACCTTTCTTAAATCTAAAAGTGCTTCATGTCCAAGATCCAATAAATGCCCCAAGCGCGATTTTTCTTGGGAATTATCCTGACTATTTAATTTAGTCATTACAACAGGAAATCTTGCATGTAAATCTTTAAACTCCTCAGATTTTCCATCTTTGATCGCAGTAAGTAATTCTTTAGCGTAATCTAATGGTTTTGTTTTACCTTTAATTCCAAACATACCCGTGTTTGGTGTTGCCTTTAAAAAATTTCTATTATTACCACCCCCACCTCCACCACCTCCACCACCTCCACCACCAGCCTCATTCATCCCAGAAGAGGTACCACGTTTAGACATTCTAATGTATGCCATAATTTATTTCCGCGTCCCGTTTATAATTTATAATTCACCCACCCTTATAAAATGAACAACGAGGCTCTCGCTCACAACGTCCGAGGCTGGGTTCACTACGACAATATGGCGGCAACACTACAAAAACAAATTGCTAATTCTAAAAAGCAGCGCGATGCCTTTGAAGAACAGATTACTCTGCTCTTAAAACAACAACAAATACCAAATGCCGTAATACAAATCTCCGGAGGAAAGCTTCAACTCCAAGAAGAGAAATCCACTTCCAGTCTGACTATGAAGTCCTTAATGGAATCCGCGCAATCCTTTTTCCGGGGACATCCAGAAATTCCTAATCCCGATAAAATGGCCGCCGAATTTGTAGAGCACATTAAAAGTCAGCGTACAACTACAACGTCGTTACGGCTCAAAAAATTGAAAAGTGCCTGAACGCCCTATAAAGTACGCCACCCACTTAGCCTATAGTATGTTCCCTTCATACAATGACTGGTTGCAGCAAAGTGTTTTATTCTCCGGCACTATCACCGAAGTGTCTATGGAAGAAGCCATTCTTGACTTCTTCTATAGAGGTGTAACTGTCTGGATTCATGATTGTGGTTACGAATGGTCCACAGATGAGCCTGTTGTAGGGCGGAAATTCCTGTACTTCTGCTACATGATATGCAGAACTCTGGAATTCAACGCGCGGTTCAATAAGAATGACACGATTGAGGCACCTGAACCCAATCATCGCAACTTGCCCGAAGACCTGGACACGTTCCAACAGTTTGCAGATGATATTTCATTCTCCGATATGCTATGCGAGTGGAGGGATCGCTATGAAATCGTTGGAACTCTTCTAGACCACAAGATTCGGGATTTCTGCTACGTGTGGATTGATGTGGAATATGGCGAGCCAGGATTATGGACACAGGGAACACTTGAAATGAATAATGAGGGCAAATCGGATTATGAGATGGCAATGGCAACTGGAACTTTGCCTGATGGGAATTGGTCTAAGCGGAAGAACGATATGTACTGATTGACCTAATGCATTATATCATTTTTTACCAGATATTTGATAATAATACTGGATGTATTAAACTTTCCAAATTTATCTTTAGACCGACGGGCATTTTAAACGGGCACTTCAAATACAAAAAAAATTGAAACCTTCAGTACTTCACGGTACCATGATTTTTTGCCAAATTTAATTCGGGATATCTTGTATTTAAGCGCTCTAGAGTTGAAAATAAATATTCTAATAATACAATTCGTTTCTTATTTTTCTCTCGCCCATTGAACCTGTATGAATTGTATAAGTGTTGTAGACCTATTATTGTGCAGCCGTTTATCTTAACTTTTACAGGTTCAGGCATAGGAACTACATCAAGAACATTTGATTGTATAAATCCATAGTCTATGCTCTCAAATATATAGCGATCTTTAATCGGTTCAAGGGCAACTTCCGTGTATTTTCCAGCTTTACGCGGTGGAATATATAATGGTGGCGGTAACCCAGGGGCTCCACCGGCATTGACCAAGGGCATCACAGGGGGAGGAACATCAGCCGACTCCACCATTGCTGATTTGTGTTTCCATCCTTTAAAATCACTATGAAATGAGAAAATAGGTATATAGTCATATAAACCGGGTGGATTATTATTGAATACATCATACTCTGGAAAAGTTGTCCATATAAAAAGATCCAAATCATGAGGCTTCGGATATAATGAAATAAAATCCTTCATTGTCTCCACAATTTCATCTGTTTCTATGGCAGGCATTCTCCTTTCTAGTTCAGGTAGTTCCACACTCAGAAAATGATCTATATGAAATAATGATGCGATAGAACCATTTATGAAAAAATCCTCTTTCCAGTGAGCACCATAACTCTTTGACACCGCTTCTTGATCTAGGCGTTCTGCCTCTAGAAATAGTCGTCTTGCCTCCTCTATACACGGTTTCCAAAAGTCTGGAAAGAACTTGCTACTAAAACCCCCACCGCGTTGTTTTTGAAGGCCTTGTTTTCCAATTCTTTTACGCTTTTTTGTAAGATATTTCTTTGCTAGCGGGCCTCGCTTAGTCCGAGTATTCCTCATCTGCTAATATATCTTTTTTTAACTGGTTTTATTATTCACCTCCTTTTCCCTTTGACAGTGCCTGGTCTAAACCGCGAGCCCGTATGATATATAATGCTTAGCCCATCTCCAGAACAACAGGAAATCATAGACTGTGTAAAAGAAGGGTTCAACGTATTAGTAGATGCCGTAGCTGGTTCTGGTAAGACAACTACAGTTCTATTCCTCGCACATGCTGTGCCAGATAAGAAGATTACCCTTTTTACATACAATTCACGGCTGAAGGCGGAGACGCGCGATCGTGTGCGTGCTCTAGGTCTCACGAACATTGAAGTTCAACCTTTGGTATTCGCCTTCTCGTCTTTCTTCTTTTCAAGAGGGTTTCGCTACGAAATGCGTGTAAGAAGTAGTTTGTATCATTTAATTTAAGTGCAATGCAGTTAAATTAAATGATTTGCTAAATTTAATTACGACCCCCACTTCTCCTTATTGAACGGCATTACTCCTAAATTATCTGATTCTACTTTGAATTGCTGTACCTTCTTCTCAAACTCTAAACCACTCGCGGTTAGAGGGCGGGTTGAGCCAGATGTAACGGATGTAGCATCGTGATTGGACTGCGGGGGGCGTTTTCCGACACAGGTTACGCCATACCGAAGTTCTGGGTTGTCAAAGAACCCCCCATTCAAACCAGGCTTGCCGCACGCAGCGCGCTGCTCCTCGGGTCCCTGCTGGAGTTCGGCGTATGTTGATTCCTGCGTGGGATATACGGCCATCTGACCTTTCACCCATCCATAGTTGCACCAATCAGCACCCTTCTGCCAGGCATTCTTTACATCCTCATACGTGGCCAGCTCAGCACCGAGAGCCTTGCACAAGGGCGCGGCATCATAATAGGTATAGTCGTTCTTGCTGATATTAAATACCTCCTTTGCCGGGGGCAGTACGTTCTCTACAACACGATCCATACCAGATTGGCGATTCCGGTCTTCATCTTGAGGAGCCACCGGAGGTTTAGTAGGGACGACGGGGGGAGGGGGTGCAGGCGGCTCACCCTTGCCCGTAAACCACATATTTATACTATCAGTCAAGTTCTGTATAGATCTCGTAAAGGGTTCATAATAATAGGCAAAAATAATGAGAAAGATTACAAAAAAGCCTATAAACCACATCAGCGGGGTACCATATTTCGTATTTCCACCGCTATTACCGGCAGCTGCATTAGAACCGCCGAAATTTAAGGCCGCCCCATTATTTTTAGCGGGAGCCAAAACATTTGACAAACCCAGATTCGCCTTGGGACCATTTGCATTCACAAACCCAAGGTTCATCTTTGGAGAACTATTATTAGATCCGTTCAAAACTTTCGGCATCATATTATTTAATCTCTCAACCGTAGCGTTCATATCTAAACTAGACTAAGTTCTGATTTTGGATAGTTAATTTTAAAATCGGCCAGCGCTGTTCCATTTGTTCCACAAATGATCCAAGGCTTATATCGGGGTACGCTTTTTCATTTATAGTTGTTGTACCAGGAACACATGCTCCAAATGCTTGGGCCTGCGGCAATTCTTTTGCTATACCGGTTGCAGCATCCCATGTCGGGATTACGGATGTATTACCAATATTTATAGCAGGAAATCTTGGAACAAATCCGCTAGCTTGAATTATCCAATCCGCCTTTTTTACAGCTTTTGATATTGCAGCCAGGTCATCACTCTTAACAAATTCCAAATTTGCGTATTCACCCTTTTCAATCGAATCGGCAATCTCGGCTGACTCTTTTTTAATACCTGCATATTCATTATCGCGAGCATACTTGAACGGCATTAATCCACGATATATACAACTTACACTTATGTCCGGGATACTATTTAAATGTTTTAGAGCTAAGGTCGCAGAATGTGCTGAACCCACCACAATTATATGCTGCCCTTTCTGAATCATACGCGATAATCTAACAATATCAAGTGCCATAGAAAGTGGAATTATAGGAATTCCATAATCAAGTTGCCGGGGTGTCATTCCTCCACAAAAACAGATAAGCGCCGTAGAATATTCGGCACCCGATTCCAAATGTAATAGCCATCGCTTGGCCAACTCATTCCAGGTCACACTTGTAACCTTATCATATATACAATTACAGTTAGCAGCATTCCTGCCGGATGATTTACGCAAATCAGTAATCAGATCTGCCAATAAAACAGTATCTTCGGGGGCCCCTCGGGCTTTCAAACTAGATATAGTCTCTAACCAGTTATTTGGTAGTCTGGCCAAAGAGTCAAGCTTCTGACCAATCATTGTATTACTATGAATACCGCCGTATTCACGTATTAAATCACCCCCTAAAAAATCAGGATCAATAATTGTGATCTTGTATCCAGGTACGATGTCTAAGATATAGCTCAACAGAAGCTGTCCAGCTATACCAAACCCGATTAGGGTTATCGGTGTATAATTACTCATCTGCTATCCTTATAAAGAATCTTCAGGGGTCGTGCGATTTCCTCCGCGGCTAGCGATCACTTGGCGCTGGTCAGGGGTTGTGCATACACAGCCGCCGTCGCAGGCATACGATGACGGGCAGCACTCAGGCTTGCACTGGTTATTCTTGAACATGAACAGACTATTGGGGCCGAGTTCAAACGCGGGGCCATTTAATGGCTCATTCGGCGTATTGCATTTCCAGGCGCTGACGCCATCCGGGCAGGTTAATTTAACCCCATCAAACGGCCCCATCTTTCCAGAAGAGTCGCTAGTACTCCCCGCATTTTGCAGGTAGTGGGAAGTAAATCCCTCGCTAGAAAAGCCCCTGACAAGGCGGCTATTGGATAACATAAGTGCCGCGGCAACAAGCAATATTAGTCCGGCTAAGAATACGGCGTGTTTCATCTCTACTTATCAGCGCCCAGTTTTTTTTCAGATAAGAGCTTGTCTTCCCGGACATAACTTTCTGCCAATCGGTCTAAGCCAACTTCTGTAAAATCCCGCACAATATGCGAAGTTGTCAGATCTGCCGTATATATGCGAAATTTGCCAGATTCTGTAATAAGTTGTACGCCTTGCCATTTCCAATTATCCACTTGACCTGGTGGATGAGACCAGCTTTTATTCGATTGTAATATCCAGACACCATCAGACATTCTGTCACCTTTATCACCAATGCCCCCGCCCACCTCACGCTCGCAGATGCCAATTACCCTTGTCCATTTAGTATCATCAAAAATCCAATCGCCCCGTTTGATATTCACGAGGGGGATTAAGCCTGCTTGAAATGCGCGGACTTTCATTGATCTATCTAAGCAGGGGGCATGCGTAGGAATTTTTGAATCTTTCACATGCCGCCTTTGCCCACTGTTTAGCATATCTCGTACAATTTTATCCCACCCCTCCGAAAATTCTGGAGTAGATGGCAACTCTTCCCAGTCAGCAAACTTTATAGTACCAAAACAACCCTTTATCGGAATTTGCCGTGAACTAGTTACAAGCGTCCAAAGTGTATTTAATTTTACATCGGTAATTATGGCATCTGGATGATCCTTCACAGATATAAAATCGGCCTTTTCTTCAAACCATACTCTATGCTGCCCACTCACGTAAATCCCATATAAATCATATATAGTCTCTAACGATCCTGGTAACTCTATAACTGCTTCTACCGTTGAACCATCGGCAAGATTATCACCTATCTTAACCTCCTGTATCATTTTATAGGATCTGCCTGAAATCAGCACCTTTGTATCAGGAGCAAAACAGAATACTGATCCCATTCCACCAGTTCTTCCAGGAAATGCAGACTCAATACCTGCCGTTGCTATAAAAACAAAGATCATAACTGGTAAAATCGGTAAGAAAAATAAAATCGCCAATGCCAACAAAATATATAAAACAATCATAATGATATTTATAACTAAGTCTATACCATTCATTATGGATGTCTGCAATGAAATCGCCAAATATATTGAGGCCACCGATATACCCGCAGCCTTTTTCATTGCCATATATATTTGTTGAAACACCCGAGATGCTAGAGCCCCCATTTGTTTGAATTTATTCCAAAATTTATTCATCATCTTAGAAAATGGATTAAATACTTGACCTATTCCATCTCTTAAACTATTCAACACATTTCGCATTACATCCGCAGCGCCCATTTGTTTTTCCATAACTTCAAATAATTGAGCAAATACCGTTTTTAGATAATCGGCTGCCTTTGTACCAATACAAAAGTTAAAGTTTTCTGAGGCGAAATTACCTGCACTACCCGTGTATGATTCAGGCTTATATAAATATGCCAAAAACATAATTTCTAGATCACATCGTCTCTCCCCCCAATGCGCCATAATATCCTGTCGCGTTGATCCGCCCAAGACAATACCAAAAATTAGTAACATACTTATTGTAAGCATCGCAAAGAGGTGACTCGGCTCAAAGGGATCACTGGCCCCCATCTATTCTATCTGGTAGACTATCGTGGCATAATTACCGGGCGTCTTCTTGTTCATAACTCTTTAACAGATTCTCACAACCCACTTCTGTAAAATCACGTACTATATGTTTGTTGAGATTTACATCGATCATAAATGAGCCCGAATCAGTTATGAGTTGATATCCTTTCCATTTACTCACTCTTAGTGAGCCTCTTGGATGTTTCCACTTATTTTCGCGATCTAAGAGCCAGTTACCTTCCGTAATGCGTTTACCTATATGGCCAAATCCAGAATTCACCATTCTGCTACAAAGCCCTTTTACACGTGTCCAGTCATTTACGTCATAAATCCAATCACCGATCTGTATGCTTGAAATAGGTACCAGTCCACCTTGATATTTATAGACCAAGACGTCCCCCTCTAGAGCCGGTCCTTCAAGTATGTGTTTTGGTTCCTCTTGCTCAGTTGGCTGATTATCATTTAAAATGATATGGGCAATTCGGTTCCAATATATAGATGCGTCTAAAGTGGGTGACATTTCTTCCCAATCAGCAAACCTTACATATTCGTGTCCATTTGAGCCCTTGATCGGTATCTCCCTGTTGGATGTATTTAGAGTCCAAAGTGTAGTAGTAATATTGTCTGATAGTCTGGCATCTGGATGATCTTTTACAGGAATGAAGGACTCTTTTGCGGCATACCAGATTTTGTGTATTCCGCTGACTTTGATACCGTAAATTTCATAGAGAGGGCCCGAGGGTACCGGGCATTCAATGATAGCTTCCACAACAGATCCATTATACAGTTTATCTCCAAGTTCAAGATTCTGAATGCTCACGACAGATAAATCCTCTTTAATTACCTTTGTATCGGGGGCAAAACAAAATGCGTCTATGAATTTAAATATAAATGTATCTCCAAAGTTTGCAATTCCTGTCTGAGCCGACATACCCATATACATAACAGCAAACATAGTACCATAGATGCGAAACATCATAGCTTTCATTCTAGATGTAGTGAGTTTCACACGTCCCATTAAAGCAGTCATGCGCGATTTGAATTCACTGACAATCTTTATTATTCCACCTACCAACGTGGCGAGTGTAACCCGAATAGAATTGGTTGATTGCATTAAACTGGTTAAGACGTTTGTAAAACCGCCCATACCTTCAGCAAATGGTGCCGCCGTACTCTTTGTGTTTTCAGCAATAATTTGCTGCAGACAAAACTGAAAGTTTTCATTTATATCATGTCCGTAAAAGCTGGCGAATGGCATAATATGAAGCTTACAACGATTTTCATCCCAATTATTACTGACGTTTGTAGCAGTTGCACTTGATTCCATCAAATATGCAATTAGAATGGCAAATGCCCATAAAAAAAAGGCCGACATATATGGAAGTGGGTACGTCTTATTAGAATCACTTGGCACACCATCTTTTAAAACGGTCGGCGAAGTGCTTTCTGTAGCGGCCATCTTACTTATTTTCATATCATACTAAAATTACAGGCCTTTTATCCTGTAGTGATTTTCAACCCAGTGTGAATCCTGCTTAAAAACCTTTGATGCTTCGGGCAGTTTGCGTAAAGACATCTTTGCCAGGGTGTAGAGTTTGTCGTGCACGCTCTGAGCCCCGAATTCAGTTATTGCCTTTTTTAATGCATCGTGCCGTATCTCAGCTGGCTCTGTATATATATAACCATGCTTTCTAAATCCGCCCATACGTATAAAACCATACCCCTTGCCGGGGGGGTTCTTATCCTTTACACAGCTTGGTTTTACATGAACGGAGGCTTTTTCAGGGTGTATGCGGTACATTTTACCATCTGCCCGTTTAACTGTATAGCCTTTTTCAAGGATATTTCTATCAAATTTTCTGATATACCCCCGTTTTTCTATATATCCAGGAGGACAGCGCTTTCGCTGTGTTTTATGTTTTGAGCCCAAATGTAGAGCACGACGTGTATAATTTAACCTTTTTACTAGAGGCGCGTCGGCCATTCTACAGTTCTAGCATATAAATTATTCCAAGTCCTCTTGACTTATTTCATTATTCACTTTCAAATCTGTTAGAAGATCTGAATTAAGGGTGAATGTTTTACACCATAATTTAAGGCGGTCTTTCACATCCGTACGCACACCTGTATCTTTCGTACACTCAATCAATTGATCAGGCCAACCGATCCTTTTCAGCTCCCCGTCTCTTACAGCTACATCCGGTTCTTGTAGTGCCGAGCAAACTTCATTATGTAAGGTTGTCATGTTATTTATAAAATTCTGCAGAACTACCGGAGTATTTGATGGACCTTTTACGTGTTTTTCGTGAATTTTCTTCTTGATCGGCTCAATCCATTTATCTAGGTGCTTTATACAAGTATCACTTGAATCGTCTGTATTATTGGTGCTTAAACCATACGCGCTTATAAAGTTCATTATATCTATTCCTTACACATAAAAGAGACTGCTATTAATATTACGCCGAGGCCTGCCAAAAGTGGCACATACTTTGTTTGTGTTCCTGTACCCATATCAGTAAACCCCTGAACCCTACGACATGCCTGTGATTTTACAATCCATGGTACGTTTACATTATAATCACCAAACCCTTCGCTCATTTGAGTAACCGGGGCATCATATAGTCTGTCTGCATTTGCTTGATCTTGCATGGCCTGAATATTTGCTCCGACTGATGCCACACTCTTTGGATCCTTTTTGGCTGTCGGGTCTCCGGAAGAAGGCCCTAAGGTTGGCACTTTAGTAACAGTGGGATTAAATGGTGGCGAAGCAGGAAAACCCATCTAAACTGCGGTAGGTTTTATATTATATAATTCAAAGTCTAGGCAGATGAGTCAAAATAATCAAGCAGGCCTTAACCGAGACTCTATTACTTTACTCGCTGCGGAAGCTGAAAATAAACCACTAGAGTTCAACGCAGTTGAGCGCAGTGCCTATATACGTAAGAATGTGCAACAGGTCCGTGAAATGTCACGGGCTGGTCACGATAAAGAAACCATAAAAAGTGTATTTCCTGACTTTGCTGAGCAGTATCCGCAGCTCTTTGATATGGTACTAAGACCAGGTGGTTTTGATGAAAAATCACTCGGGCTTATGATAAATATGCTGGATAAGATGGGAGCTGGGCATGCAACGCAACACCAGGCTTCTATCAAAGTGGGCCAGCATCTTATGAATGAATATGTGAAACCGGTGCTTCCCCCCGTTAATAATCCTTAGAGTTCCTATTTAAATAATAAGCGGCCATTAGGAAAATTACTAAATCCGGTGAATGGCTTCAAGGGTATTTGAAATTGTTTACACCAACTTACAGAGCGTTCATGTATGAGACCCCATATGCGTTTTGAATCTCTGTTCCATTCCTCTTTGCTATGTATGGCATTATCTAGAGCTGCAATTTGCTGGTCTAGATATTCTTGCTCAAGACTTGCAATATCTGCTTGTATATGTAAAGGCAGGACAGAAAATACACTTTCTATATGAGAATTGGTTTGCTGTGTCAAATCACGAATTTCATTAAGCGCCCGTAATATCCAGGGGGGCACCACACGACATCCACGACCCACAAAGTACTTTTCCGCGTTACATGGCCTACTGAGGGCGGGTTTATACAGTGTCCAGCTATTAAAGCAGTAGGCCAGCATAGCAATAAGATCCTTTGTACATTTTAGTTCCGTATCAAATATTTTTAGAACAAAATCCCCGCCCATTTTCATGGTCTGAAGGCCGATAATGGACGATGACACCAGCAAAGGAAACACTTCAGCTTCTTGTGTGCTATAATGTTCGCTGAAATCAAATCCGCCATCCGCTGTGAAAATGCTGCATTTACCCTTACATTTCTCTAGAAATGCCTGCTGATTCGCTTCAACCGTGATATCACCTGTATCATCTGCTCCATATACTATATTCACCATCGGCGACTTACGCAAAAAATGGTGTGCCCGTTTCCATCCAGGTATATTTGATTTCACCGGTTTCAAGGTCATCGCCGTTACCGCATTGAACTTGAATTCCTCCTTTTCTGCGGTATATAAAAGGGCCTCTATGAATCCACCGGGCCCCTCACAGACGTGTGCAGACTGGTGCGGCTTATTAAGAGGATGGCGTTTAAAAAAATCCAGAATACTGAGAATTTCTATCATCTTGAAAAATGACCGACTTAGCGGTTTCAGACTTGATACGGGGGGAGGGATTCGTATATCATGTGATTGAGAGAACACTAGTTCATATGGGTTGGATGAGCGTTTCAGAAACTCCCATTCACCCAAGGCATCTAGTTCTTCAATCTGCCCCTTTAATGCGTAGAGGCCGCCATTCTGCGTAGGCTGTATAGGCGCTGCAATAGTTTTAATGTCTGGACCTTCTGTCCAGAGGACCTTATGGGGATCTCCCCACTCAAACCATTTCACGTTGGACCAAGGCGGTGAATCGCTTAGCCACGACATATATAAATGACGCGGCTAGGTTTAAAGTGGGGTTTGCGCTATTTTTTTTCTTAGACCGCTGGGCATTTGAAATGGGCAGTTTGTGGGGCTTCGCCCCTCAATTTATGCCCTCAAATGTCCCAGCAGTCGGCGGCCAACGGGCATTTCAAATGCCCGTTGGTCTAAACTAATTTCCATAATGCCAAAACCATACAGGATACTGATCCCCCCGCTAAATGGAAACTATCTACGTTAATACTATGTGTTTTCATATTTGACCCTGTATACTTCCATCTCTTAGACCCCTCTAACTTCGGAACAAGTAAATGTGTATGAGTTAGCCATACAGAATTACATGCATATAAAAAATCCAATGGTACATCAATCACATTTTCTTTTCCAAAGCGATCTCGGATTTCTTTTCTAGATTCAGAAGAAAATGATTTCTCGTGTAAGATAACTTTCATATTTGGTAATGGTAAGAAACAGAGGTCCAGATGATAAGTGGATGGTTCTACAATCTGAAGTGCATGTATTGTTGGAGGCATCCAATTTGCCTCCAGTGCCTCTTTTAAGATTGCAGCGGTTACAGCCGCAATTCCAGATTTTGTTGTACGACCTGCGCCGTAACATAGCCACAGGTCTTTTCCGTCATGAGACCATCTAGAATCGCCTTGACCCTCATAATACAAGTTTTCCTCTTCAGGTAGCGAAATCACTTTATATCCTAATTTATCTCTGAGAAAGGTGCCCACTTTGAGCTCCTCTCCTCTACGCTCGGGATGTGCATATCGCGCTAGAATAGCAACCTTTGTAGGCCACCCTCTCAAGATTAACGCGGAATTTGAAATAAATACTAGGTCCGGAAATTCACCTTTGGGGTCGGCAACTTTCGCATTCAGTACATGGACTTTTATCTTGTGTTTCATGAAACTCTGCTTGAGAACTTCAAACTGTTGTGATACCTCTTTTTTATTTATGGGTGGCCCAATCTTTGTTATAGGGTTTATTGCATATTTTACATCGTAGAAATCTGGAGAAGCCAGGACAACAGCTTCCATCTTATACTACTCAATATTTAATTACCGCGGAGTGCTTAAATTAAGCAGTATGTAGTATGTCTACTCAAGCACATTGAACTCCACATCAGGCTCCTCCAATTCCACGTCACCCTCAGGCATCATCGCATTCATACGCAGACGCACAATATTGCACTTATCCTCCTTGTCGGCGGCCAACTCCTCCGCGATATCCTCATCATCCAAATCCTCCACGTCCTCCTCCTCAGCATCCGCAACCGGCGGCAGGCCCTTCTGCAGGCGCATCAAAGCCGCCTCATCTAATAACAGTTTGCTGAAGGTCGTACCGCCGCAAATCGGCTGCCCAGTCATGATCTTGGCCGAGACGCCTGTAACAGGGTCCATCTCACCGAACAGGGCCGCGCGCAGTAGAATCTTCTCCGTCTCCTCAAAAGATGCCTTTGCCAGAGGCCCAATATTATTCTTATTAATACCATAGCGATCCACTGACATCAGGCGCCCATTGCGTGTCATCGTGTCTATGAGCAGACCCAGGTGCCGGTAATTCACACCCGCATCCGCAAACAGCGAGTCAATCTCCGTGAATAGTACCGCACGACTTGCCTCAATTCCCAGGATATCCAGGACATCATGTACGTTTGTCGTATACAGACGCGTCGGGTCCACAGCGGGGTGATTCATCACCTCTATGAAATTGCTACCATCCGTGTCTATGGTGTACTCGGTGATCTTCTGAGGCTTTCCCTCCACGATTTCCACGCGGTTCTCGGCCTTGCTGAATGAGGCCGCCTTGATCCCAGGCACGCCGCGCACCGCCACAGTATTCAGCAACTGGTTCTGGAATTTCTTAAAATTAATGTAGTCGTCCTGTGATGCATCAGCCGGTTTCGGGTTCTCCAGGCGTATGCGCATGATGAGTTTCTCGGAGTTAAAATCCGTATAGACCATTCCAATGGTATTCGTGAATTTCGCATTCAGAATATACGCCACGTCATCCATAGTAATATTGCGATTAAACATGGAGTCGCGGTTGAACTCCAAGCGCAGCATCCACTTGCTGAATTTCTCGGTGTCGGCTGCAGCCTCACCCTCTTCGCCACCTTCGGTGACCGTGGCACTCATACCCTCCGAAAGCTTCCTCTGCTCAAACAGCCTGTAAAAGGCCAGTAAATCTCGGTCACCCTCCACTACCGTCTCAAGATCCTTCGGATCGTAGTATAGCCCAACTGTCGTCACGATATCGCGGAGCATTGTCAGCTCCAAGTCCTGCGCAACCTCACGCGCCTTCTCCTTGCTCTCTCGGAACTCGGGCTTCAAGAAGATGCTCAGCGATGTAGCCTTCGGCGACTTGGTCACCTTGAATACTTCCTTCAGGCGTGGCACACCTCGGGTCATACCCGACTTGGCTGCCACACCGGCTAGGTGAAATGTATTTAGCGTCATCTGTGTGGCAGGCTCACCAATACTCTGTGCAGCAATAATACCCACCTGCTCACCAGGCTGGGCCCAGGCAGCCCAGTTCTTCATCAGAATCTGCTCAATGAGCGTATTGAAAGCAATTTGTGTGAAGCGGTGCTTGACAATCGTATTATGCGGCCCCAGATGGAATCGCAGCATCGCCGCCCACATCCGGTGGAAGGGCAGAGTCCGCTGGTGCAGATCCTTGAGGCGCTCAAACACGTACTCGGGAGTGAGATCCGTCATCTCACCGGCCTTCAGGTTGAACTTCACCTTAATATTCATAATCATGCGATCCAGGTTCATCGGGCCCATGAGACCTTTTGCCCGTCCATTACCGAACACGCCATTCACCAGCATGGCACGATCCTCCAGAACCTGCTCAATGAAGCCATTCACTGCTTCCGCATTTTCTGTCCGCGGGACGGATAGAACCTCGTCCCACTTTACATCACGGAGGCCCACCAGTTTCCGAATGTCGTCATCAGACATCGTGTGAATCGGGAGCCCCTGCGTCTCCACCTTCGTGGAACTCAGACCATCCTCACCATAGTGAAACTGGACAATACAGCCGCGAGCGTCGCGTACCGTACCGTCATGCTGCGTCACAAGGTCCTCCATCGCCTTCACCATCTGTCTCTGCAGATAACCCGTCTCAGCCGTCTTCACGGCAGTATCAATCAGGCCCTCACGACCAGACATAGCGTGGAAGAAGAACTCCTGGGGTGTGAGGCCCTTCACGAAACTGTTCTCTACGAACCCACGTGCCTCTGCACCATCGTCAAACTTCTTATAATGCGGCAGAGTACGGTCGGTGAACCCATAGGGAATGCGGCGACCCTCAATATTCTGCTGACCCACACAGGCCACCATCTGTGATACGTTAATCGTGCTGCCCTTGGAGCCCGCCTTCAACATACTAATCATACGATTCTCCTGGGCCAGCGCCTTCTGACCCAGCTTACCCAGTTCCTCAATGGCCTTGTTCAACTTACCAAACACCTGGCTCTCAAACTCATCCTGGTTTGTCTTGCCCGTATTATTGTCAAACAAATCCATATGAACCTGCAGCACAATCTCGTCAATTTCCTTCTTACGCTGCTGTACGATTTCGTTCATCGTTGTCAATGTCTTGTCATCGGCCACGAGGTCCGAGAGGCCCACACTGAAGCCGCTCATAATCAAGTAGGCCTCAATGGTGCTTTGGACTGAATCTAAGAGATTCACCGCCGCCATCGGTCCAAAGTCATTATACGTAGTGTGCACAACGCCAACACCAGTCTTATTTAGAACATCATCATCCACGATCCCTCCTTTCTGAATCATGCCGTCGCGAATCTTCACCATGTTATCCTGATTCGGGTCGTCGTCATAGAATTTGTTTTTCAGATCAGTGTTTATGGGCGGGAAAAGCATGCTCAGCACATGTTGTCCAGACCAACGAGCATTACCATTTGCTATCTCAGGCTCCGGTAGGCGCCCATCAAACCGCTTGTTCCACATCATCAGATTCATATACTCACGGCGACTGAAGGTCTCACCCTGTTTCGTAATACGGTGGCAGCCGAGAAGGGCATCCTGAACCACCTTGATCACCGGCTTCTGGTGCCGCGGCGAAATCATTTGAAACGGCACCGCCGCAATGTCCTGGAGTTCCTGAATAGCCTCGGAACTCTGGGGAATATGTGCATTCATTTCATCTCCATCAAAGTCTGCATTGTAAGGGCTAGTAACAGACACATTCAGACGAAACGTGTTATAGGGCAGTACGCGAACACGGTGACCCATCATAGACATTCTGTGCAGCGTAGGCTGGCGATTGAATAGCACCATATCGCCATCCATCAAATGGCGATTTACTAGGTCGCCATTGTATAAGACAATTTCCTTCGTGTTGACGTGAGCCAAACTAATCATGCGCCCGTCCTTCCGAACTAGCGTCTTTGCACCCGGATATGTGGCTGTACCATTCTGCACATATTTGTATAACTTGTCACGGTTGTATTCAGTCACGCGCTCAGGTACCGTCAAATTCATCGCAATGCGCGTGGGAACACCCAGCTCAGCAATGGAGATATTTGGGTCCGGAGTGATAACTGAACGCGCCGAAAACTCCACGCGCTTGCCCTGGAGATTGTAGCGGATACGCCCCTCCTTAGAGCCCAGACGCTGTTGAATGGACTTTAGAGGGCGACCACCCCGCTGGGCCGAGGGGGCCACGCCGGGGATTTGATTGTCTACCAGAGTTGCGATATGGTACTGGAGAACATTTGTCATTTCATCAATATTACTCTTATTAGACTTGGAGCCCTCCGCATCCATCTTTGACTGGAGCATCTTGTTCGTTTTGATGATTTCAAATAGTTTGTGTGTCAAGTCATCCTCCGAGCGCTGGTTATTCTCCTGCACAACCGAAGGCCGTACTTGCGGAGGAGGGATTGCTAGGACGGAGCATATCATCCAGTCAGGCCGACACCACCGGGGGTTGAACCCCATAAAGGCGACGTCCTCATCCGTAATACGCCGAAAGAGACGCTGCACATACTCCACCTCCAGTGGCTGCTTCATGGAGTCGTGATGAACGTTTGCCTTGGCATTCGTGACCTCCTCCCACTCAGCAACAATACGGGCAATACCCTCGCGCTTATATCTGTCGGGCTGTCTCGCACCGCAACCGTCCTCGGTCTCTTGGCCACAACGCGAGATATTGCTGGAAGCCTCCAGCAACTCCTTCCAGCGCCCCTCACCCTTCTTATTCTTGATGGACGAGCGCATTTCCTTGTCCACTAGAAGCTTACTGCAACTGATACAGACGCAACTGAGGATATTAAGAACCATGGGGAGAAACTGGATATAGTACACGGGCCTCGCCATTCGGTAGTGGCCAAAATGGCCAGGGCAGTTGTTATTGGATTGCCCACAAGAACGGCATTGCTTTCCGTTTTCCAGTACGCCCATACGGGGATCAAATAGCCCACCAATCTTTGGCTCAGAGCCCTCATAGGTAGCATTGGATGTAATTTCTACGACGGAACGTCGTTCAATCTCGTCGGGGCTGAATATGCTGAATTGGATTCCGAGGATAGGCTCGATCTCAGAATTACTACTGGCGGCCATCTCTGAGGTTATGTCTGTTCTTTTCTAAGCCGGGAAATAACCTCAATTTTTAGGGTTTAATTCAAAGGCGCTTTAAGCGTTTTTGTGTTTTTCCTTTTTTACTACGCCGCTTTGTTGTGAATCTAGTTATTTTGCGATGTTTGCCTCCAACTTGTGGTGATCCGGGGACTACGTCTTTTAATGAAGTTCCACATTGACTGCAAACCATTGTTCCTACGTCATTATCAAAAGTGCAGACAGGGCATGATTTTACGAGTTTTGTGGGAGATTTATTTGCTTTCGCGCTAACGGGACCACCACCACCACCACCACCACCACCACCATTCCCGCCAACGGGACCGCCAACGGGACCACCACCCGCCTCCTCAGCTAAAACCATTGCTGTAAACGCTTTTAAATCATTTTTACGATCAATATCCAAGTGCTTTCTAAGTATAGCTATCGCCCTTTTGCCATTTGCTATTAACTTTTTGCCACCTTCCGAACTGTAATAGTGACTTATTGGATCAGCCCAGCTAGATCTACTCAATTCTGGATGATCATTCAAATAGCGATCCGTTTTTACCGCATCAAAAAAATTAAATGCATACGCATCAATAATATTATCAATTGGTATAGATCCGTGTAATGTATGTAATTGTCGTATGGAATTCAATATTTCATTAAAATAATTTTTACTATCTCCGTAGAACTTTATTAAAAATAAATATATTTCCGTATTTACTATATCACTTACTTTCAATTGGTTAATTAAATCAGCATCCAGAATTGAAAGTTCTATTAGTTCTTGATGTTCTAGCCTACTAAACCGTATTACTACTGTTTTTAGTATATCTTTATGCGCCTTATCAAGAATTCCATTTGCATCAACTAATCCTAATAATTTCATTTGATTTGACTTAGCCCTATTTGCTGCACCCTCATTTCCAGCATGCCTCATTCCTTTTAAGAAACTAGAGTCTTGATCTGACCTTATTGATACTCTTAAAATTTGTAATATATTAGTCCTTTCACCTATATATTCTGTAATTGTCGCATATGATCTTGATACTGGACCGACAGAATCTTTATAAATATAGTTGTTTGATGATCTATTATATATTAAACAGACCCAGTGACCCCCTCCATAATTTACAATATAACCAAGTAGATTATCTGTATTATCACTCTTAAACGCTGCATATTGTTTTTCAATATTGATATATCCTGCTTGAAATCCTGATATTCTAAGTGCTAGTACTAATAAATTTGAAGCAAAATCACCATTATCTGGACATGGCTCTCGCCCTGGATCCTCAATAAGTCCAGGAGTTTGTGCAAGTAATTTACAAAAACGGTTCAAATCAAGTTTATTACGCGGTGATAATGTATTTCCTATTCTTATTACATCTTCACGAGTATATAGTGCTGCACCACTGGACGTTGTAAAATAATCTCCACCAAGTAAATTATTCAATGCGTGTTTTCCGCAATATAATGATTCCTGTGGTTCAATATATTCAATTCTAGACCCCTCTAATTTACTGAATGCGGCATTAGCATTCACGCCAAAGGGACCAGCTCCACCTCCCGTACCGCCAACGGGACCACCTCCCGCACTCTTAGCGGGAACATCCAAATGAGTAAGATTTACCACATTCGGCGGAACTAATGACGCACGGATTGCCTCTTCTAGTTGTAATCTATTCAATTGTTCAAGAGTTGGAGCAACGGGTAAGGGTAGGCCGGGTGTTAGCCGCATACCGGGTGCTAGACGCATACCGGGTGCTAGACGCATACCAGGTGATGGATAATAGGGAACCTGTGACGCAAGTGGTGGGCGCGGAACTCCATGTGGCTGCGCTCGCCTTGCATTTGCAGCCCGTTGCTCTGCTAGTTTTCTTGCCCTATTATCACTTCCCTGCATTCTATAAATACCAAATAATATATCCGGTCTAAACTATTTTTGATTAATTATAGTAATGAATCAGCTAAAAATAAAAAGCGTGGACAACTTTGTTGAAAAAGAACCAGAACAAGGTATTGAGCGCAGTTATATGTATTATACAACACTTTCATCGCACCATATCACAAAAAAACAAGAAGTAGATATTATCCAAACGAGGAACTGTGGCAAAATGCTTTTTTTAGATAAAGTCTTACAAAGTTCTACGCAAGATGAAGTAATATATCATAATGCCCTTGTGCACCCACTTTTATATTCCCTGCAAGACAAATCCAAGGTACTCATTTTAGGAGGAGGCGAGGGTGCTACACTTCGGGAAGTTCTGCGATGGAAGGCTGTTACACATGCAACCATGGTAGAATACGACCATGAATTATTACAGATCATGGTTAAAGATGAATATTCTTGGGCCATGGGAGCATTCAGTGACAGACGTGTCAAATTAATTGTGGCGGATGCATGGAAATATATAGCATCTTGTCCAAAATTTAATGCTGTAATTATTGACTTGACTGATCCAGATATTGAAAAAGATAATTGGGTGGCACTTTTAAAGATGGTTATGGATTGTATACTACCTTTGCATGGCGGATTTGTAATGAATGCTGGTCCATACATACCGTGGAATACACGCAATTTACAAGATATAAAAAAAATGATTGAAAATGTATGTATACAATATAGTGAATATAAATATTACGTATATACTACCTTTGTACCCAGTTTTAACAGTGAATGGACATTTTTTGCCATGATGCACAAATCGCGCTTTATGACTGAACCTGAATATGTGACCGCCATACCCGAATGGATTCGGAGAAATATACGCATTCTGCCTAATACGCTTATTGATGTACCTGCAAATAACATGCCTCTTATGACAAGTATAACCTGATACGGATATTAATGCCTAAACAACTATTTATCCTAATTTTCAGATATGTCTGGTAAGAAGACAATATGCCTTAATATGATCGTCAAGAATGAGGCTCATATTATAGCAGATACACTTGAGCACCTTTTAAAATATATCTGGTTTGATTACTGGGTTATCAGCGACACAGGTTCTACTGATAACACTAAGGAGATAATCAAGGACTTCTTCAAGACCAAGGGTATTCCTGGCGAGTTGCAAGAAGATCCTTGGCAGGATTTCGGATACAATCGAACCAAGGCGTTTGAGGGCGCTTATAAAAAAGCCGACTACGCCTTTGTCTGGGATGCCGATGATGAAATTTACGGAGATTTCAAACTGCCTGATATTTTGAATGCCGATTCATATAAATTTACATTTGGAAATGCCGAGGGTATGCGGTATTCTAGGCCCCAATTATTTAACATGAACAAGCGCTGGTGTTATAAGGGTGTTTTACATGAGTATGCAAGTTGCCTAGAGGAGGTAAGGCCATCAGTGAATGTAGCTGGAAACTACTACTTTATATCTGGACGGCGCGGTGATCGCAGCAAGGATCCCAATAAATATCTGAAGGATGCCCTAGTCCTAGAGAAGGCGTCAGAGAAGGCTTTAGCCGAGGGGGATCCCCTGTACAATCGTTATATCTTTTATTGTGCCCAAAGTTACAATTCCTGTAATAACCACGAAAAGGCCATTGAATTCTATAAAAAAGCGCTGACACTACCTCTTTGGATTCAAGAGAAATATGTGGTATGTATGGAGATTTATGATCAGTATGAACTTTTAAAAAAGCCTGAAGAAGGCCTACGATATTTAGTAGAATCGTATAAGCATGATCCTAGACGAATTGAGTGCTATTATCGGTTAATCAAGTACTATTGCATTCATGGACCGGTAGAAGTCGCATACGCCTATTACACTGTTATTCAAGACTTCTATGAAAACCGCTATAATCCTAATACGCTCGGTGAGAAACTATTTGCTAGGCGCTCTGAATTTGACTTTTATCTACCCTATTACATGGTTATCGTATCTGAACGGACTAAACGTCTTGACACGTGTGCAAAAATGTACGAACTCATATTCAAATATCGCTTTATAGCCCCTGAATGGTGGTTGAAAAACCTCTTTCATAATATCCAGTTCTGTGCGAACAATTTACCCCTGACTCTTGACTTCTTGGAATCTATGCTTTCCTATATAGATCTTATTAGAGGGGCAGGTGTAATCTTAGAGACTAAACATTTTCTCAACGTATCTAAGATTATAGACCGCTACAGAGGCTTGTTATCTGATCTCAAGCCTGAATTAAAAATAATCTGCGCATTAACTGAAGCACGATTTAGTGGTAGACGACCGACAATAATGCTGACTATGACAACATGTAAGCGCTTGGACCTATTCACAAAGACTGTGAACTCTATTCTAACCACGTGGGCTGATATTGATAAGATTGACTACTTTTACTGTGTTGATGATAATTCTAGTAGTGAGGACCGCTTGATAATGCAAAAACAGTACCCCTTTTTTCATTACTATATGAAGACATCCAAAGAACGGGGTCACAGGGAAAGCATGAACTTGATTTGGCAGAAACTCGACGAGTTGAAGCCCACATATTGGATCCATCTAGAGGATGACTGGCTCTATTTTAAGAACGATACCTATGTTCAGAAGTCCATTGATTTTCTTGATAGAAATGAAGACAAGAATGTGCACCAGATTCTTTACAATCGTAATTACGCTGAGACGTATCAGGAATGGACGATTAATGGTGGCGAGGCGATTGAAGACTCACCAGGCTTCCTGCTGCATGTAAAGTCAAATTCCATCCCTGGGTTGAATTGCGGCTACTGGCCCCATTACAGTTTCAGACCGTCCATGATCCGCACAAGAGCCATTCTATCGCTGGGTAATTATGACTCCCCCAATACATTCTTTGAGCGGGATTATGCAGACAAGTACTTTGCCAGGGGCTACAAATCTGCATTTTTTGATACTATCTGCTGCATGCACACAGGTAAACTAACAACAGATAAGACTGGAACTAATGCGTATACCCTCAATAAAACGGAACAGTTTAATGGTGATTCATCTAAGAAGCAAAAGGCTAGTACATTTATAGTAAACTTGCTGAGACGTGCTGACAGAAAGGAAGCTATGAAGGTTGAGTTTGAGAAGGCAGGCCTTCATCAAGATGCTTATAAGTTCTTTGAGGCAGTGGACGGTAAGGAGTTAATTCTAACCGATGAGATTAATAGGCTATTTCTGGGTAATGATTTCGGATCTAGGAAGGGATTTATAGGTTGCGCCTTGAGCCACTATGCACTGTGGAAACAGTTAGTAGCGTCAGATTCTGAATACTATACTATCTTTGAGGATGATATTAAGTTATGTGATGGGTTCAAGGCCAAGTGGGAAGAGGCCTCTAAGAGTGAGTCAGATATCACTTTTCTCGGCTTCACATCAAGGGATAGGGCTCTAAGGACTACAGTGGGCGCAATGCCTGTGGTGCCACTAGATCTCGAAAAATATATTGGCGGGTTCTTTGGTTATATTATAAAAAAGACTGCTGCAAAGAAGCTCGTAGATTATATTGCTCAAAGGGGGGTCAAACATGGTATTGATTATTTAATCAAGGTTGTACCTGATCTGAAGTGCATCTCAGTTCAGCCGCACATAGTACATACAGAGTGGTTCAGTTCAAGTGAGTCCAAGGTAGATACTGATATTCAAAAGGACTATTCCAGTCTTCAGATTAAACCGAATATTGATAGGGCGAAGTGGGACTTTTATGAGGGCGTGGATTCTCTTGATGGCGATATTCGCCGAACAAATGCGGTGGGTGTTGATAACATGAAAATAGCGGCTGAGACTGAGATAAATTGTGTTGCCTTCAATACACTCGGATTCTTAAAATCACGTGTTAAATTCCCTTTACAAAAGAGTCGTTATTTACATGCGCCTCATGGTATCTATGTTAAGAAGGGATATCAGCCTACGATCAGAATTAAGATGCTCTGCAACTGGTGCTCATCTGAAGATCTGTGCAAGGAGTGGCTGAAGATGACCAAGGGTGCCTATAAATGGAACAATTTAGAGATCACTTGGTCAGATAATGATATTGATTACTACGTGATCATCAATAAGCCTAGACCTGGGGACAAGTACATAGCTGAGAAGTCTATTATCTATCATATGGAACCCTGGTGTGCAGGCAAGGATCAGAATTGGGGTGTCAAGACTTGGGGATCCTGGGCTAAGCCTGATCCTAAACTATTCCTACAAGTCAGAACACATGATAGATTTGTGAACACCGTATTCTGGCAACTGAGTCTAACGTATGACCAGCTCCAGAGAATGGATATGCAGGCTCAGAAAAGGTCTGAACTAGACAAACATGTATCATCTATATGCAGTTCCAAGTACTTTGATCCTGGTCACAAGAAGCGTATTGATTTTTTGAAGTATCTGGAGTCAAAGGACTTTCTTCTGCATGTTTATAATGAGGACAACCAACATGGATTCAAGACCTATCAGGGTAAGGCGAGGCCGTCTGTAGACAAGGAGAAGGGTATAGTCCCCTACAAATATTATTTCATGTGCGAGAATAATGCTGAACACAATTTTATCACTGAGAAACTCTGGGAGCCTATCTTATCTGAGAGCCTCTGCTTCTATTGGGGTTGCCCCAATCTTGCCGATATCGTGGATCCCAGGGCCTTTGTGCACCTTGACATGAATGACTTTGAGTCAGCATATAATACAATGAATGCTGCAATTCAGATGAATTTATGGGAAGAGCGTCTTCCTTATATCAAGGCTGCCAAGCAGAAGATCTTAGATCAGAGTTTCTTTCCTATACTAGAAAAGGTTCTGAAACCCAAGACAGTCTGCTTCATCCATTCGTGCCATTTACTTGAATCTGGGACAGAGGAACTAGATCTAATTTTAAATTCAGTTCTTAAGATGAAGCAGTTGGAGATAATTACTATCAATAATATCGGTCTGAGACTGGATCATGCTAAATACGAGACCATGGATCCCAGGATTATTGTGGTACATTGTTCAGATAATCCCCTAGAGTTTGAGCTGCCGACCTTGCATTTGATACACGAGTTCAGCTTAAATTCTCCTAATACTAAGGCCCTCTATGTACATACAAAGGGTATCTCATATCCTAAGGACGACTCTAGGTACGAATCTGGCTTGGAATGTAACAACTATATCTTGCACTTCTTATGTGAGAAGTCTGAAGACTGTCTGAAGCTGTTGGATTCTCATGACGTAGTAGGCTGTAACTTCAGTGAGACTCCTAAGCCACACTTTTCTGGGAATTTTTGGTGGACCACCACGAAATATCTAAAGAGCCTGGATACTGCGTTGCTTACAGATAAGATGAGTGCTGAGTGGTGGCTTCATAGTGGCCAAGTAGCGCCTGTAAAGGCTACCTTTTGGAATTCTAAAACCGGCCTAAACTTTTTACACAATCTATGATGTAGAATGAGCCGCCTATTTGCCCTCACTGCCTTCCTGCTTTCTCCTGTAGCCCTGAGTTCCGTATCGGACTGCTCTAACGGGGCCTCTCTATTTCACCCCGTGTCCATGTCTTTCTCACCAGATCCTACTGTGCCTGGTGAGAACTCTACACTTATGCTGTCTCTAAAGGTGCCTGAGGAGTTGAATAACGGTACCGCGACTTACACGACCACCTACAATTTCATTCCGTTTGCTCCCACTACCGATGACCTATGTGGTGTGACCGTCGCCTGCCCAATCAAGGAGGGTACCCTGGATACGCGTTCTTCGTATCCGATTGATCCTAATCTCTCTGGTACCATGACAATCAAGGTGGAGTGGAAGGATTTGACCGGCCGGCAACTCCTCTGCATCTTTATTAAGACGACGCTGGGTAAGGCGACGAAGCAACTTACTGTAATTCGGAGTAACAAGCATGAGCTTTAGATTTTAGATGATTAATTAAAAGAAAGAGATTCTATAATTTTCTGGTATTGTTGATGGAGTTTGGCCCCTGTACCAGGATTTGTGCCGACCATATCGGCTGTTTGACTGGCCCGGAACTTTTCAGCCTTATCTGTTAAACTCTTCAATATCATCTGCTCTTCCATGCTTAGCCCTGTTGGCCCACTGGAAGCAGTGGGACCAGTAGAAGGCGCATTGGCCTGTGCAACCACCTTGGTTTCGGCTGAACTCGAGCTGAGAGCCTTGCTCTTTCCAACAAGACAATATTCACTATTTTCATTAAATAGGTAAACCATACATATAATTACAATTATAGACATCAATCCTGCAATCACTATATTTCGTGTGGCTATGAAGAATATTACAAAAATAAGGAGACGACGAATTGTGGGTTGATTTAGGAATTTTTCCTGTTCCTTTGAAACTTCAAATGGTAAGAATCGCCCACATGTATTTAGTAAAAATATTGCAATACCAATTGTATATGGTGATGACGCAACTGCCGTTAGGTGTGCCTCAAATGGTCCGGATGGTGGTAGTGCATTTGGTGGTGGTCCTCCAAAGCTCATCTATCTTGATATATGGAATTTCCATCTATCAAGATAATGCGACTGCAAACTAGTAAATTTATATGCCTCTAAAATATTTGTATCATGTTAACAACATAAAAGAGTACCGCTGTGGCAGTCATTACACCAACACGCGGGCACCATTCTGCGCCTAGCCAAATTGTAAATAGTAAAAGGAATCTCCATGCTGGATATTCCCAAAGAGCAACCATTGTTCCAGGAAACGGTGTCCGGAGAGATAAGCTTTCAAATGCATTCCATCCTAATAGGCCCAGAACAGTAATAAATCGTAAGGCCATATCCACGTGCCCCGTTGGTTCTAGAGTGGGCATCTCCATCTTAATCTACCCATGGAATTTTTAGCTTGCGTGGTTGTACCAACAAATAACTAGCGTGCACTATCTGAAGTATACGAACTGGACATGGAACTAGATGAGTTTGTGCGGGTATCATCGTCTTCCATACGCTTTGTCTGAATACGATCTGATGATATCGCTAAGGGAGTTTCACCTAGAACCTGTTCTACAAACCATCTGTGAGGATTTGAAACAAGTTTTGTAGTCTGTACTGTATCATCTGAACCATTCAAGAACCCTTCCTCATCTTCAGATCTCGTTGTATCCATTTTCTTAATGCGAGCAAAGACAATTAATGATATACATGCTGCGAGAAGGCCAGCAGGCCAGCTTATAAATAATGATATAAGCAGAGGAAATATGAAAATTGCCATCATTCCTAGCGAATTATCTAAAAGTTGGACTACCTTCCGGGGAACATTTTCAATAAATGTGCCCAATACAAGAAGACCAATTATAAGAAATATAGTGCTCGGAAAATGGAGAACTGACCGAATATTATATATCCACGCCTCTAAACTTGTGTCTATAAGAGGTTCCGCTTGCGCCTTTGGCGGCTTAGGTGTTTTAGGTGAACTCGGCTGTGACATTCTATAAGATAGCGGGATTCTCTTATCATTTGATTTCACCCATAGATTGTAGAAGAGGGATGGAGTTTGCTTCCCTGGAAGATGCATTTCCAAATTCGGATCCGGCGCCAAAAAAACAGGTAACCCGCTCTAAACAAGAGGGATTTCAGCCTAATGAAATTCCACCTACCGATGCCGATCGCCCGGCCGTAAAACGAATGTCTGATATACCAGCCATGAATGGTGGTGAAGAACTAGATTCTCTTTTAGATGAAAGTTCCAAATTTCTAAAGAAGCCCACCGTACTTAACTCTTTGCCAAAGCCAGCTACGCTCACTTCATTTAATCCTTCAAAGGGGTCTGCAAAATCCACCTATTTCGGCGTTGAACCATTTACCAATCCCAGCGAAGATACATTATCACCCTTCTTGAGAAATGCGAATAATCCAAACGCCTATATGCTTGAAAATGATTTCGCGAAGTCATTTGATGAACATGGGTTTGAAAAGGCTGCCGGTGTAGATTTACCCGTACCGGAACTCCGGCACCGGTGGAAGACGATGTCTGCGGATCGCATAGAAAGTTCTCAAGTGGCAACCAAGTCTAAATCTGACCAGTTTATCGGAATGGATGTCGGTGACTTACAGAATCTGCGATCCAAGATTGATGAATTAATGGCCCGCATTGATGATTTAGAAAATCGTGCTGCCGGAGCAAACCCGCAACTAGAAGTGATGACTTTCGTGATGACCGGTCTGTTTCTGATGTTTATACTTGACTTAGCCGTGCGTAAATCCAACGGAATGCGGATGGTAAATGTACGATAGGCCTGGCAATCAAAAATACCAGATGTGTGTAGAATGAACATACATCTAGTATTTTACTATATCGGTATCACAATCATATTTTTAACACATATTATGATGGCTGTTATGGATAAGGGTATGCGCACTCACGCCCTTATAAATCTGTTTGCCGCCGCCTGTATCGCCTACTATTTCATGTTCCGCGAGGGCTATATTCGGTTTTAGAATGCTAAATGTATCTAATCCAACTAAATGGATCTGATAAACTCCCACTGTAAATCCTTGCAAATCTTCTCCCAGATTTTGTCCTGCGCGTACAGTTTATCACGGTTTTTTAATAAAGGAAAGCAATGCAGAAATCCATCCAGCTCTAGAAGTTCACAAAGCTTATAGAGAACGTAGGAATACGAAAGGAAATTGGATCGTTCTGACGGGCAATGCTTCTGGAAACTCGGCTGTATTTCCCTGAATAAGTAGCGCAACTTCTCTTCTGTTTCGCGGTCCATGACGGGCGCCGTATTACCATTTAGACGACTCAAAATATGGGGCACATGTTCATAAAATGAATTGAATTTGAGCTTCTTCAGAATCTCGCGTATTTTGCTGCGATTTAATGAAGACGCCTGCAGACGCTCCTTCTTAATTTGCTCCTCAATGCGCTCAAATACCTCCTCGGGTATTTCAGTACTCTCTTTCGCCTGGAACTGCGCGAGCCATTCATTGAAATGATTGATACGCTTATATGCGTAATATGACACTTCTCTCGGGGGGTCCTTATAACTCGGTTTATCGGAGTCCATCAATATAAGTTTATGGAATCCGCATTCGGGGCATGATATAGTTGCGTCATTAACTGATACGCGCATGTCTTCACCGCAAGCATCGCAGACGAACGAAGTGTCATTCAAAGAATGAATGGTCGGACGGTTATACTGAGGGTCTGTACGTTGCAGGTACTGATCTAGCAGCGTATCACGACATAATGTGTCATTTGTGCCACTACGATGGGTAGGGGCGGGAGTGGGCAAATTTATACTACTGGAGTCTTGTTTGGAGGCATTTTCAAGAGCCTCAAAAACACTCCCGGGTCTGGCCCTATCCGCAATTTTAACTATATTATCTTCGCCCCGGTTTATGCGATCCTGCATGTCATAGTACTGAAATAATATGTCGCCATTATCTAAAAAATAGTCAAACAGTGATGATTTCTCATTCACTAAATCCAGTTTATCTTGAACAGTCTTAATCTCCTTTTCTAACTTATAACGCTCAATATCATCCGTCTCAGATCTATACCGTGCAACTAAGTCATTGTACTCTTTTTGCCAATTTGCAATATCTTCGCCGCTATTCTTTATCTTTGTCAGATTGTGTTGATGGATACTATCTAGAGTTGTCCGTGATTCTGGATTAGACCGCTTAGAGGGCCGTATTTTGAAGAATGGCTCTGACATACTCTACTTCTAGTAGCCACTTTTTGATCTTTAGACCACAGCCGGTATAGCATGGCGAATCGGGTTTGCGCGTTGTAAAAATAAAACAGTCTCCCGGCAAGAATCGTTTTTTTTCATTTTTAGAAATTTTTTTTCTCTGACAGGGTTATAACAAATGACAGGTGGTGGTCTTATGCAGCTCGTGGCCTATGGCGCGCAGGACGTGTATCTGACGGGCAACCCTCAGATTACCTTTTTCAAGGTGGTGTACCGCCGTCACACCAACTTCGCGATGGAGTCTATTGAGAACCCCTTCAACGGCTCTCCCGGCTTTGGCCGCAAGGTGACTTGCACCATCCAGCGCAACGGTGACTTAATCTACCGCATCTACCTCCAGGCCACCCTCCCCAAGGTGACTCTCCTGACCTCTGACGGCTCTGGTGCCCAGTTCCGCTGGCTGAACTGGGTGGGCCACAACCTGGTGAAGTACGTGGAGCTGGAGATTGGCGGCCAGCGCATTGACAAGCACTATGGTGACTGGCTCCAGATCTGGAATGAGCTCACGCAGGAGCCTGGCAAGCAGGCGGGCTATGCCAAGATGGTGGGCAACGTGCCCCAGCTGGTGAATCTGCTGGTTCAGGGCGGTGAGGACTGCGACGACGACTGCGCCGGCGGCGAGCCCAACCAGTCCAACGAGTTCCTGAAGTGCGCGCCTGAGTACACCCTGTACATCCCTCTGCAGTTCTGGTTCAACCGCAACCCTGGCCTCGCCCTGCCTCTGATTGCCCTCCAGTACCACGAGGTGCGTATCAACCTGGAGTTCAACGACCTGCGCAACCTGTGCTGGGACTCCACGCCCGCCCTGTCCAACGTGCACACGATCCGCGACCGTGTGGCGGCGGCTGGCCTCGTGGCGGCGTCTCTCTACGTGGACTACATCTACCTGGACACGGACGAGCGCCGCAAGTTCGCCCAGGTGTCCCACGAGTACCTGATCGAGACCCTGCAGTTCACGGGCGGCGAGTCTGTGACCTCTTCCTCCAACAAGCTGAAGCTCAACTTCAACCACCCTTGCAAGGAGCTCATATGGGTTGTGCAGCGCGACTCCTTCGTGTCTTGCGACGACAACGTGGTGAACCCGTGGAAGGGCCAGCAGCCGTTCAACTACTCCGACTGGTGGGACCGCTCCATCCTGGAGTCTGGCTACAGTGTGACCCGCGTGGAGGGCCTCGCCGGCTCCAACCCCACGGTGTATGCCCTGCTCCAGCTCAACGGCCACGACCGCTTCCAGGGCCGCGAGGGTCGCTACTTCAACGAGGTGCAGCCCTTCCAGCACCACACCAACGTGCCGGCGGTGGGCATCAACGTGTACTCGTTCGCTCTGCAGCCCGAGCAGCACCAGCCCTCTGGCACTTGCAACTTGTCTCGTATTGATAACACGACCATCCTGCTGACGGTGTCCAACAACGCGGTTGGCACGGCGACCAGCTCCACGGTGCGTGTGTACGCGACGAACTACAACGTGCTCCGCATTATGTCTGGCATGGGCGGGTTAGCTTATTCTAACTAAACGCTGTGCGGACAGCAACGCTATATATTTTTCTGCTGCGTTAAAATTGAATTCACAATGTCATACCTAACTAGTTTACTAGATAAGTATGATATTCAAGAATAACCCCATCACTCATATACCACCTCCAACTGACCTTCACCCGCCTCTAGTACCATAGCCTCCAAAGCAGCCTGCCTTCGTTCCAACGGCGACCCTTTCAATTTAGAGGAGCGACGTTTCCACCACCATTCAAATCGCAGCGCCTCCCTCTGATTCTCAAACCCCGAAACATAGCAGACTCTGTACCAGCCCCCAGGCACTGTAGATGTAGCCCTGGCCCCACCTGCCAATTCCCCGTTGTGCTGTCTTAGACGTCTGTCAACATCTAAGGTAGCACCAACATACGTCTTTATCGGCGCTTCTACTGTAGATAGCAAGTAGACAAACCAAGACATCTATATAAAGCGTATCTACAGGTTTAAACTATGCGATTCAAGGATTTCACCTGGTCTGCAGAAGATCTCATATCTCAGAACAAATTTATAGAACTTGCCGACAATAATCCTGCTACACAGGTATTCATGAATACCGCCTCAATAGAACATAGTAGATCTATTTACTACAGGGGTACTATGCGCCCAGCTATTTTTCCTCCTAAACAGCGCACGTGGATAACAGGGATGTCTGATTTCACTGTGAGAAAAACAATTATAGAGCCATTTGAAGGTCTATATGATAAATGGTATGGTATAAATGTGGCACCGGGTTTGAAAAACATACACGCAGTTCCTATAGGTGTAGATACACATACCGATGAAACTGAGGAACGTGATCGTCTCATATATGAGGTATCCAAGATCACTGTAGCTGAATCTGATAAACTGGCCTATATGAATTTTAATGCCTACACATATTTACAAGAAAGAGCGATTGTTGATCTACAATTTAAGAGCCAACCATGGGTCACAGCACAGGTAAATCAACGCATACCCTATAGGGAATACTGTGAAAATGTAAAAGCCCACAAATTCACATTCTGCCCCAGAGGCAATGGGCCCGATACGCATCGTTTCTGGGAGTCTATTTATTTGGGATCTATCCCTATAGTCTTAGATTATCCTGAGATGGAGTGTTTCTTTGAGAAATTACCTGTTCTCAAACTGCGCACTTGGGATAGCCTAACAGACGAACTGCTGGAAATAGAGTACGAGCGGATTCACGAAACCGACTACGACTTTACTATTATGCGGATGGGCTATTGGACCGATTTGATCTGCGCGTCTGTCTAATTCTGCGTCTATTCTTTGCCTTTCTCGTGGTTCTAAATCTTCTCTTGCCACCTTCTTCAATGGGACCACCACCACCACCCGTCCCGCCAACGGGACCACCACCACCACCACCACCACCACCACCACCACCACCACCAGCATTAACCGAGCCAGCTGCACCGAGTGCAGCCTTGTAGGCATGATATGAACCTACAAATTCAGTAGACTTAGGCCCAGAAATACCCCACTCCCTTTTTAAATGAGCATTCATATGCTTAGATGTATTTGATAGTCGCCTTCCGGTCTTTAAACTCCAAATACCATCAGCAATTTCTTGATGCTCCCTTATAGTTGCAATAGCAGATTCTTTTGATACTTCAGGAGAAGGAAATATAACACCGCATGATGGAAAAAATAGGATTCGGAATTCCGGATTAGGAAGCTTTTGGAAAATGGTATCATATGTTTCCACTGCTACTTGACGTACGCCCCTGCCTCTTTCATTCAATAACCCATATGATCCGCCAATAAGTCTCTTAGTTACATCTGTTAAAATTTCAGTTGAAGCGGGGTTATTATATTCATATTGGAAAAATCCCATATTACTTTCTTCACTCAATCTTGCAGAACCTTTCACTTTATCCGAGGAGTTACGTTGTATTCCACCAACCAAAGTCAATACTCTGTTACATATATCACTACCGGGTAAGTATATATGGCATCCATCTAAACATTTGGCAATCCTACTCGCTTCACCAGGAAAATATTTACCAGGCAAAGCAATCCCATATAACCAACTCAACAAATCCTCTCTATTACCTAAGATTTTCTCTAGTGTACGTTTTACATTCATAAAATAACACACATCATCTGGGCCCGAATATTCAATCAATATTGTATTTTCCGGGACTTTTGTTATAAAATCAAATTGACCACCTGATTCTTTATAATATGACATCACATAGGAACCATGCGTGGAACAGTAAATTAGCGGGCATGTATCTATACCCGGGTATTCTGAAGAGAGGCGATGTACTGCCAGTCTTCCTGCCACAGGCGCTGCCATACTATTATACAGTTTATTATAAAACTATATAATAGTAAATGGAGCACGTTCCAATCGCCAATGTTAGTAATTATATGGCCGATGAAGACTGGTGGTTCTTTCTGCCTGCCATACTTTTTGTAGATGTCGTTGTGATTTTCCTTGTCCGATTTTTCCCAAAGGTGTTCGGGAAGCCGATTAACGACTGGTACGACGAATTTGGTCTGGCCGCCGTGCTCTCCGATGTGACCATAATTGCCATCGGCATTATGATAACCCGCTACATCTATACGCATTTTTTCATGGAGAAGGAGGGATGGTCTATTTGGTACTTTATCGCCCTGGCAGCCATAATTCAACTGGTACATGATATCGCATTCGCATTTGGCGTTGTGGAAAAGATCCCCGCAGGCCACAACAGTATGATTGACTTATTCAAGCAGTACGTGCAAGGTGGTCCGAAAATTCTTCTTACAGACTCTGTAATGGTTGCGGGATCCATTGGTATCGCCGCATTCATGAAAAATCAGGACTATCATTACACGGTTAGCGGATTCTTAGTTACGGCATATGCTCTCTCGTATATTTTATTCACGAATGTGCGTTCTTACTAGTAGAGAATGTCTTCGTGGTTATCTGGACCTGTAATAAAACCACCTGCAAAACCCCCTGCAATTTTGAATATGACACATTTTGGCAGTGGATTTTTCTCCTGTTGTTCTGTCAGACTACATTATATAGTTGAATATTTCAATACATATAGGAAGATTCCTGAAGCGGTGAATAGCGATAATATGTTTGACTGGTACAGACCTGGTATAACTGAATCATATTTTACAGACGAACCTATACAAATAAAATATGGGCGGCGCATAGACTATGAAGAGTTTCATCAATATATTGATTATATGAAACTTGATTATAGTGGTTTAGAGCTATTCATAAAAAAATACTTTAGTCCATCGGAAGAGATTCAAGCAATCGTAGAATATATAGAAGCAAAATACGAATTTCAGTATGATAAGACGTGTGTTCTGTTCTACAGGGGGAATGACAAGGCCACGGAAACTGAACTGCCAGAGTATCAAGACTATATTGTACGTGCCAAGCAACTATTGGAAAAGGAACCTGGTTTGCGATTCCTGGTTCAATCCGATGAAACGGAGTTCATAGAGGCCATGGAGACCGCACTTCCAGGGAAGTGCGTAGTGTTTCGGGATGAAATTCGCCATATTCCAAAGTCGCTGACGACCGTGGATAAAGTCTTCAAAGATGATAATTTTAAGTTTTCTAAGTACTATCTGGCCATTACTCTTATTATGTCCAAATGCAAGTATGTAATATGTGGAACAGGCAATTGTTCCTTGTGGATTGCTTTGTTCCGTGGAAACTCCCTGAATATGCAGCAATTCCAAAAATCTAAGTGGATAGTAGCATAGTCTAAGATGTCATATACTCCTCCACATTTACGACCTGCGGAGTCTAAGGTGGTGAACTTGGTGGGAAAAGTGCATTGGCCTACAAATCTGAATTTAGGCCGGGCTAATAACGTAGTTCAACCTAAGGAGTTATATAGGCGACCTATTTACAGTGAAATGAAGGCAACTAGCGAAAGTCTTGGTCTAGATAAACCGGACGTAAAGCCTATTTTGAAAATGGTAAAACCCATTCGGCCAAATACACGGCCTGTCGCCATACCCACAATGGCTCTACGGCGCTTACCGCCTATTTTCCGCAAGGCCGTTACAAGACATATGCGGCGTAATAAGGGCAAGGGGTCTGCCACTAAACGCAGGAGACGCTAGACTGCTAAATTAAACCATAAATCATATAGATTTACTTATATGATTTATGCTTGACATTGATTGATTGACTTTTATTGATCCAGCGGCAGGTACCAGTAATTTACACGTCAAAACCCACCACGTTTCCTACAACCGCCGCCTTTCTCCCACGCCCCCTGCGCCCTCCTCCCGTACGCACAGACTCCGCCTGGCTGCCAAAGTCATCACTGGCCACACTCTGAAGTTCAGATACTGCCACCAGGGCAGGCTGCTGCTGTGTGAGTGGCATTACGTTAATCGGGGGAGGCGTACGACCAATTGACTCCATCTCCGCCCGACGCACATCCTCAAATGTCTTCAGAATGTCATCCACGCCGCTAGGACCCTTCATTTCACGGCGAGGAGAGGCCGCAGCGGCCTGGGCAGCCTGGCTGGGGTTCGGGGCAGACCTCGCATTATTGCCGAAGAATGCGCCCGTGGTGCCTGGTGGATCAACCGCCATTGCAGATTGAGGCATCTGAGGTGGGCCTCCCTGTGTGGCCTGCGGCATGCCCATCGCCATGCCCATAAAATTACCGAAGCCCGGGCCAGCCTGTGCTGCAGCCGCCTGTGCCATCTGCTTCGCCAGCATCGGGTTGCTGCGCAGTACGTCATCCATTGTCGGCATCTTCTGGCGGAAAAATGAGTTGCTCACGTGGCACATGAAGCCGCTCCCCGCCACGGCCATCATCAGCCGCATCTCAGGAGGCATCTTACCGCGCTCCTTGTATTTATCATAGAGTTCCTCAAAAATCTCGTCAAAGTCCTCCACGTTTGTGTGCACCGACTCCGACCAGCCCTCCAGCTTGATGTCAAAGGGGTCAAACTTATTGTTCATCCACTCCAGACCCGTAATTGCACCCATCAGCATCTGACGCTGGAAGCGCAGGGAACTCTCCAGATTCCTGGCATCTACGAGGCGGTTGAACTCCTGCTTGATTTCATCAAACGAGTTGTCCATGGTGAAACGCTTGCTCACAGGGTACCCCTTGGACTCCAGGCGCTGAAGTTTATTTAGGTACTCAATCTTCTCCGAGTTCTCCCTCTCGAGATCCCGGGGGGCTGCCGGTGTAAGAGAAATTGACGGGGCCGTAGAGGTCTGATAGTTGTTATAGGGAGACTGTTCCTTCTGGATGGAAATCTCGGCCAGAGGGGCTGTGCCGGGAATTTCGGTGGAGAAGCCGTTGCCAGGTAGGTTGAGATCAACAGCCTCTAGACCACCCCCAAAACTGACCGATTTATAATCAGAATCGGGCACGGAAAGACGGATCGGGGCAGACCCGAAGGAGTTTGACGGCGCTGCGTTCCCGTCAATCTTAACTTTGCTCTGATTCGCCAGGAGATTGAGGCCAAGGTCGTCGTCTAGATTGCTGACCTCAATAACATTGCCGATATCGGAAGAAATATTAATAGGGGGGCCGAAATCCGAAGCGGCGGCCTGCATATCTTGGATGCTTACACTCATTCTTCTCCGTTCCTAAGTTGTTTTTTACTGGTGGCTTTAGACGCGGCACTTTTTAGAAAAAAGTGCGCAAAAATTCGGAGGCACTTTAAAATATCTGCGCAAAAACTTAAATTCCGGTACTTTTTCGGAAAAGGCGTGTCAAAAATCTGTGTAGGTACCTCATTCCCCTCTATCTGAATCGCATCTGATTTTCTTCAATACACATCTCAGACCATTCAAGCCGTTTGACACCCTTCTCATCTGAGCCAACCCAGACACCCGCCATACCACCTTCCTCATACCACAAGTTTTTTACCCAGATTCCAGGGTAATTTACAAGAAGACTCTCCAGCCAGGCGAAATCGGGCTGCCACCTAGACCACATTCTGAATTGAATACCCTCATCCCCTTTCACATAGATTTCGTGGGCCCAATCTGGTACATCCTTGAACTCATCAACAAAAAAGCGATCAATTAGATCCTTGCTACCCACTACAGTCATTCGGTTCCAGCAATCATTTGGCATTCTATATAGGTATATTCTAAAGGCGCTTAGGTCGCGGGTGAAAATTGAATAGCAGTACGACAGTATTTTTAAGCATTAATATGGAGCCAGATGCTCTAGTTATTGCCACCCTATATCTTAATGTCTTTAAAGATAAGAATAACTGTAATACAGGTAACATCTATGAGATTTACTTTGCCCTATTTATTCTAAGAAAGATGGGTCTTACTGATAATGACCTTCTGATATTAAAGCCGATTCTTAACTACCTTGAGAGTCTAGGACACGGTAATAAAGGTATATCAATTGCGGTTGAAAAGATAAAGACAATTCAACCCTCTTTTAACCTTATGTTCAATGGTAAGAAGGTTATTGATCTTAAGAATCTCACACAAGATGATAATTCTGGAACTGCAGATATATCTCTAAGCTTTGATGATGGACAAAATGTGGGAATTAGCCTTACAGAAGGAACTGGTAAAATTACAAAGGCGGGACTTGAAAAGGTAATTCAGAATGCGGGTGTAGACAGAATGGGCTGTGGAGAGGATATTCCAGCAATTCGCCATCTTGAGAATTCTTTAACACAAGCCGATAAGGACAAGTATTGTGAGGATACATATGGAGGCGATAGAAGTACGTGGCCAAAAAAGTGTAAATATCCTGCTGGTATTGAAGTTCAGGGCAAGGTAGCAACACTAATTGGTACTCGCATGAATAGTCTGCCAGTAGATGATAAGAGAAGGATTATGAATGACCTCCTCTGTATTACTAAGTTACCTGCAGATTATATTGGATTTGTAAATAAGAAAACATATGCAATTTGTCTTTATAAGATTAATTGCTGTCTAATTCAAAAGGATATATGGTTACCTCTCATTAAAAGCGAAGGTGTATGGCTTAAGACATATTGTGGCGATGTACTCGTATCAAAGTCTCAAGTTAAGTATAATAATGGGGT
>Ga0209191_1000244_pt1 | contig 43106 bp, 49 predicted proteins | sample S_130626_EF_Meta_FD_187320 | JGI IMG/M metagenome (GOLD analysis project Ga0209191, IMG submission 187320) | Freshwater microbial communities from Lake Simoncouche, Canada to study carbon cycling - S_130626_EF_MetaG (SPAdes) (version 2) | ecosystem: Environmental > Aquatic > Freshwater > Lake ...
ATTCTGTCTGCATTTGCCGCCAAAAATTTCAATCTATCAGATCAAAACGGGTCTTTCCCTGGGCCATTTAGCCATGCTGGGGTGTCTCCATTTTGACTTACTGGATTCTGAGTGAATGCCGTTGCGCGAGCCGCTGGATTGGGAGTTCCGGTATGGAGTTCCACCCATGACTTGTGCGCCCCACCAGACAATGGGTTAGGCGTGAGCCACTCGCTGACCTTGTTGCGGTCTGCGCGGCCATCCTCGCCCTTCTCGATCTTGAGCTTCACTGCTACGGTCTGGTTTTCGATGTCGTTAATCACGTCATGGATTCCACGGCCCTCATATCGACCGTAAGATGCCTCATCTCCAACCTTGAAGATGCCGACTGCTTCGCAGATTCGGGTTAGAGCCAGGATTCCCATCTTCTTACCACCATCGCTGGCGAGTTGGCAGAATGGATTCATAATCATGTCATAGACACGACGGCCTTCGTAGTTGCCGCCTACCAACCGAAGCTCGATGTCGAGGTAAGTTGCACCAGTTTTCTGCGAGGTTTTAAGTTCGCGGACGATAAGCACAGCCTTTGATAATGTGGCGGCTGGGATAAGTGCAGCCGATTCTTGGATTCCAGATGTTGAGTTGAACATAGTAGTGGTTTGGTTATTGGTCGTTTGAGACTGTTGGTGTTTGGATTGTGGTGATGATTTTCTCGTCGAGACGAGGGCCGTTGTGGATCTTGTTCATCAAGTAGGCGATGTCTGGCGGCTCAATAGAGTCGAGTCGTCCAGATCGATCCTTAGCTGGGAAGTTGAACTTGTTGTCCTGGGTGCAATAGATGCACCGCTGCTTCTTGCCGTCTGCGGTGACCACTGGCTTGCCAAGGTCATCGTAGAGGTAGTCGATTGTCATCACTTGATCGAAGATACCGTTGATTTCTCGTCCAGTCTTGCCACCCTCGATCTGAGGAGAGTAGGACACGCGCTTGAGGTCGTCTTCAACTCGGTCGAGGATGCCGACCACGACGATTGACTTGGTACTGTGCTGGAGATGGGTCAACCAGCGCACCATTTCACGGCCAAGAAGTCCGTAGGCTCCTCGGGTGTCTGGCTTGCCGTTCTTCTCACTGAATGCTTCTGGCTGCGTCTGCGCCCACGAAAAGCACCAACGCGAAGCCACGGTGATCGAGTCGATGAACACGGTGTCGTACTTGTCCATGCTCCTCGGGTCACCGAACACCTCAACCACCTTGTCGTAGACTGCCTGGGAGTAGAATCCGCTGCGGTCTGCTGGGTCTGCTCCTCCGATGTACACGGCCAGAGCGCGGGTCATCTCCCACGGGTGAGCGCCGATGTTCTTGGCGAACATCCGCACGTCAAACACGTCGCCAGCCCATCCAGAGATGGCCAAGGTTCCTGCTTCCAAGTCCACAAACAACGTCCTCTCTGGAACAAGAGTGCGAGCTTGGGTGGTTTTGCCGACACCGCTTTGTCCGAATAGGGCGATGTTGATTTTTGGACGAGCCTTTAGGCGGTCGTCAGCCTTTACGATTCCGTTCATTGTTGTTCGATTTTAATGGAGAATGGGGAAAGTTTGACTTCGCGAGCCATCATTATTTCTCCCAATGCTGGGTGATCGCACTCAAGCAGGATGTTGTAATTCTTCTCTGGGATTGTGACCTTCACGTCAAAAATCTCAGCGGCATCTTCTGGGTGAAGCGTGGCGGCAATGTTCTTCAGCTTGTCTGAATTCCAATTGATCGTTTTACGGATCGAGCCCTTGATGGTAACTCCGTCAACATCCAGCTTGAACTCTCCATGCTCTTTCTTGTCTGTGAGCAACCGCTGTTCCATGATGGGCCATGCGACGAATTCAAGTGCCTTGTCAATTTCTGTGATCTCGGATTTGAGCCCTTTGATCTTCTCCTCGATAGCCCTGCGGCTAGCGACCAACTCTTCGGTGTGTGTCATTTTTTATTTTTGGATATGCTGGTCAAGCACCAGCGGCTTTCCGATCCTGTCACCGAGTTCGACCAAGTCCATCAATTTCTTTGCAGGAATCGAGTCCCTGTAAATCCACGATTCGACGGTTCGATTCGATTCACGATTCAAGAAGTTTTTACTTATGAGTCGCGATAGTTGAGTCGCACCGCCAAAATGGTTGACGATTGATTTTGTTGCGAGCTTCGGTTTCATCGGCGGCGGTACTCTCTACTGCGAATCGCAGTGTGTCAACCACTTTCGAAAAATTATTTGGATTTTTTCTTGGTCAGAGCCTTAACCATCAGAATCACCGTGTAAGTGATTGCAGTTAAGAGAGATGTGATTCTGAGCCATTGCTCAACCTGGGGAAGAAATGATATGGTGACGGCCAATGAGTTCATTGCCGAGATGGATGCTGACTTCAACATGAATGAATAATGGTCGTCCATGATTTTATTTTGTGGCTTGAAAATGCATTGCGTCCCTTCCCCAGAATGCTCCTGCTGAAAGCCATCCTTCACGGGCAAAAATCTCTATTACACCAAATGGCATCGTAGCGCTTTCTGGCCATGCCTGGCTGTTTGAGTTGTTGCCAGCATCGAGGTCGATAGCTGCTCCCCACGAGTGGATTGACAGCGAGTTTCCTCCGCGCATCTTGCGGAAGTTGTAGCACCCATCGAACCGCTGAAGCATGTAGGCAAACTCGCTGTTGGCAAGGGCCTCGATGATGCGAAGGAGCGAGCCGGCCACATTCTTGTTGCATCGAATTGTTTTGACGTGCTGGCCGTCGTACTTCACGCCGAACTCGGCCACATCCAGGTTGATGAGGTTACGCTCGCCAGCCTCGCCGTAGAAGCGCGTCATGGAAAGCGTGTCATCTGATGGCCATGGACTCGGTGACGGCATCAAGTCGTGAAGATGCTTCTTGCACAGGGCCTTGCTTTTGGGCCCCCACTCACCATCTGGAGTTGCTCCAATCTTAGATTGGATCTCTTTGATGCTCACTTATTCTTGAACGTGTTGATGGCTCCGACAGCGGCGATTCCAACAGACAGGATAGCGGCAGATTGGTCTGGGCGCAGACCGATGCCGATTGCTGTGGCGAACTGAAGAAGTCCGCGCCAGGTGGATTCTTGCTTGAGGTAGGAAATTAGGATAGTTTTCATATCTTTGCGTGGTGAGATTAACGGATCTTGGCCTGTCTGCAAGCCTATTTGGTTGGCATTTTAGGCAACACTGGTGGGCCAGCAACTCCCTTGACAAATGCCTCACTGACCGCTGGATGGTAAGCAGCCTGGATCAAGGTGGATGGAACAGCATATCCAGGCATCGTTGCTGCAAGCGCCCCAACTGCTGGAGCCACCGTCATCTTGTAGATGCTTCTTGCCAGCTTCCGATCTGCGGTGTTGGTTCCTGGCGCGTTGCGCTCGCCACGAATCATGTTGGCTGTCTGCCCGAAAAGATCCGAGATTCCACCGATTTCAGCACCGAGAATGGTGGTGGCTGGATCGCGCTGGTAGCGAGCCTGGGTGATGGCATTGAAGATGCTGTCGTATGGGCCGAACACAGACGAGCGAGAAAGCGCGGCGGCGGCCCTTAGCTTGGCAATTTGTCCAGGGGTTCTACGCTTGTCCTTGGCGATCCGTTCTGGGTCTGCGTAAAGATTTTCACGGATCAACTGAACTGCATACTGGGTCGAGTAGAGCGCCACGGCTCCTTTCGCAATCTCTCCTAGGAGAGCGGCCCTTTCCGTGCCAGTCAGCGGCTCCATCTTGCCTTCGATCATCATCTTGCCAGTGATGGCCGCTTTGCCCCTCACAAACGCTCGTCTGCTTACCTTGTCGTGGAATTCATAGAGGTATCCGCTCAACGAATAGAACAGGCTGGTAATTGGGTTGGTGGATGCCACTGTTTTTGAGGCCCTGGTAGGGTCAAGAGCGCCGCCAGTGCGCTTGAACAACGTGAGTGCATCGCGGAACTTTGCGGCTGCTGGACTGTCTTCCAGGACGAGCTTTGACCAGTTTGGTTCATTCTTAAACCTGGCAGCAAATTCCTGCATCATCGGCAAGTCTTCTCTGCCGATTCCGATTTCACGCAGGCTCTGTAAAGACAGACGGCTAAGAGCACCATTCTCTTTGATTAGCTTGAGGTTCATGTTGATGAACGTCTTGCCGACATCCATAGACGCGGCCATTGTTGCGTTGGTGAGATCCGTCAGGAATGTTTTTTCGTGAAACTTACTGACAAGGTTCCCAAATATACCACGACCGCTGAACGCATTGTTGATTGACTCGCTGCCCATCATGGCGTGTTGGCCGATCTTGATTTCACCAAGGGCTTCCGCAATAATGATACTCTCAGACGGTTTTGCTCTGCGAACTAATTTGACAAAGTTTGATGCAGTCACCATGTTGGCTCTTGCTGCTTCGCGCAGACTCCCAGCTCTGACTCCAACCATAGTTGGTTCTGGTAGCGATGAAACTGCGGCTCTTGCTAGGTAGGTAAGCTGGGTGAGTCCGTGAATACCTTGCAACAAACTTTGCGCGGCTTGGCTGTCTGCGCCTCTCACGTTCAGGTAGTTTTTGATGATCTGCTGATACAAAGGAACCATGTCTAGGTTCCCTTCGGCTTCTAATTCAGCGCGAAATTTTTTCCATCCACCGAGCGAATCAAATTTTCCATCTTTGCCCATGCCGCCAAGCAGTCGAGCTTTGGTCACTGCTCTGGCTAACGCAACAACCTCACCTTTAATCATCTCAAAGGGGTCGTTAATCATGTACTTTCTCAGGAATACTTCTGCCTCTGGGCCGAACTCGCGAGCCTTGAACATGTTTGGGGTTAGGCCACCTTCTCCCAGATAGAAGTCATTGCCGTCTGTGGTGATTCCAAGATCACCAGCCTCAATCCCTGCAAGGTAACGAGATGCAAGGTCATTCATGTCCATGGCGTTAATTTCAGCAGTGCGCTTCAAGAATGCCTTCTGCTCTTTGCTGCCAGGACCAGCCTTTTTGGCTTTTTCCGCAAGGATTCGAAGCTCGGCTCCGAATTTTGCCTCATAAGTTTTGACTGCATCCTTCAGGAAGGCTTCTCGGTTTGCAAATACCTTGGTTGCATCCATGGCTCTTCTCATTGAGCGTGGGCCAAGATCGCCGATTTCGATATTATTCTTCCTTGCATAGTCAAGAAGTTCACCGCGAATCCCTGAGAAGAACTCCACGCTCTTCTTCAGTGTTGGGTTTTTGGCAAGCTCTCCATCGCGAGACGGATCAACGACATGCTCAAGTACCCGCTCAAGGAATCCAGATTTCTTTGCGTCTGCAATGCTGACAAAGTCTGGGGAGCTTTGCAGGTCTTGAAGATGTCTACCGAGTTGATTCAGGAACTTCGTGGAATCGGTTTCTTGAAGGATGTCTGCCCCAACTCTATTCACGCCATCAGCGCCTGGCCTTAGCAGGAAGTGTTCATCGGCATACGCTTTCCCAACCTTGCTTGTCCTGCCAGTTATCATTCCATCCGCAATATCATGCGCTCTCTTACCCATGTTGGTGAAGATGTGGTCGTGGATTGCCCTGGCCACCTTTGCAGCTTTATTCGCAGACAGGCCGCTTCTTGCATCGCCGTAGATTTCATTGAGCTGAGCAACACGCTCACGCCCCCATGCTCCCCACTCTTTGGATGATGGACTCTTGGATTTTGAAATGAGGTCTTCCTGCGCCACCATCTCATCCATGATGCGGTTCAGATTCTTTTTGATGTAGTCAGCTTGGTCTGGGAACTTTTTCGTAACTTCCCTCATAATGCCAAGCCGATTGCCGGCAATGCCAGTGGCATCCTTCATCGCCTCTGCCGCCAGACCAATCTGTATCTTGATGTCTGCGTCTCGTCCCTTGGCAAGCTCCGCGACCTTTACGGCATGGGATCTTAGTTCGTTCTCGATTACTTTGCGCTCTTCATTGGTGATCTTGGTGTTTTTAATGGTAGCCATCGCAGACGCGATAGCTTTGTTGATTGTCTGACCAGCTTTGAGTGATGCCTTGAGAACCAGAAGAACAGCTTTGTAAGTCTCCGCTCCAATAATGTCGATTGGCAATGAGCTAGCACCAACTCTGGATTTTAGAAATCTTCCTATGGCATCTAGCTGACTTTCAACTACATCCACAGCAGGCTGAAGAAACTCTGGCTTCACTGGCTTGTCAAAGTCGATGTTCCGCTGGAGAGAGTTGTTGATCGCCTCATTGGCCTTAGCCTGCTCCGCAGCCTGCGTGATTGCCGCGCCATCTCCTGTCTGCTCCTGCTGGAGCTTGAGCATGTGTGCGTCTCCACCTTCTTGCAGCCCAAACAGCGACTTGTTGTTGAAGTTCTTCACCTCCTGCGGAGATTCACTTTTACTTCTGATCTCAGCAATCTTACTTGGATCAAGAGGAGCGCCTTTAGCCAATCCTCTTTCTTTTGCCCACATAGCATTGTGGAGGTTTTTTTCAAAATCTGTGGCATTCTCTGGCAGCTTAGGCTCAACTTCTGGGATCGCATTGATGCGTTCCTCAAGACTCATTGGCTTTGCCGCTGCCGCTGGCGTAACAACCTCTTCTGGTAAAGCTGGTTTGTTTGACTGGTTATATTTTTCAATATTAGCCCTAACATTTTCAATTGCTTTTTCTGTATTTAATAGGGCCTGTTCTGTAACTCGAACCCCATTATTTCCATTACGCATACTCCATAGCTTATCTACGAGAACCCGTTCCTGATTGCGAAGCGATGAGATTGTTTTTGGGTTATATGGTTCAGATTTTGTTGGAGCAGCAGCTTTAGTTTCTAGCTTCGCCTGCTCCGCAGCCATCTGCTCCATTTCAGCAGCAGTGGCTTCTTCGTAGGCTTTTGCAGACTGCTCTTGGGCAAACTGGTCTGGGGTCTGATCGACGTAGAGTTCATTGGTGGAATCAGAATTCACCCGTTGATCTCCGAACTTTTCGCCGTCGCGAAGTGATACGGTCTTTGATCCGTCTTCATTTTCAGTGGTGCTCACCACCTTAACCTCTTCACCGTCGATTACCATGGTGTCGCCTTCTTCAAGTGCGCTGACAGGGGTTGCTTCTTTGCCAGGAGAAGGCTCCATTGCCAATCTGCCGAAATTCATGGCCTGATCTTCAGAATTGTATCGGGTAAGATACTCATACATACGTTCCTCAATCGGAGTTGGGCCACCCTTGGAAATTGAGTCGAGTTCTGCCCCAAGTTTCGCCCACATCTCGCTGACAGTAATGCCGAGATTGCTCGCCACTGTTGATGGTGGGCTTCCAGTATTTCTATCTCCACCATAAACTTTCTTTAACACTTCTCTTGCAACTCCCGCTGGGGCTTCGCTTATTGGAATGTGATTGTCCCAATCAGCATTAGTCACCTTCTCAATTGATTTCGTCTTGAGCCTGGCGTTATTTCTTCTAAGTTTTTTAATTTGAGCCAAGCCTTTTGGAGGCGCAACCATCCCCGCCTCAATTGCAGCCTCGATAACTGGGTACTCACCTGGATTCTTTACGACGATGTCGATTGCCTGGCTCTTGATTGATTTTGGTCTGCTAGCGATCTGAGCTTCAAGAAGAGAGATTCTTCTTATGTCTTTTGGATCTACTTGTTCTCCGTTCGCCACTTTTTTGTTGTACCTATTTCGCAGGTTTTCGAGGTTTCCAACTAAAATCTCAGTTTTAATCGTAATCCCTTTTTTGCTGACCGCCAGTGGAATCTCCCCCTCCCATTTCGGGATTGAGTTGTCGATGACTACTTCTTGCGGCTTTTCCCCGCTTGCGACAGCGCGATTGCGACGGCCTGCTTTTGGGGTTTTCCGTGGCTCATTTCCCGCTTGATATTCTCCGAGATTACTTTCTTGCTGGTTCCTTTCTTGAGTGGCATTTGGCTTAGTGGTTAGTGGTTCAGATGGTGCGGCCTCCCCCGTTACGGGGGGAGGCTCAGGTGGTGTTAGCAGGGTTTCCCCTTGCCCTTGGACATTGGTTTGCCCTTGGTCATTGGTTTGCCCTTTTGCATTGGCTTGGCTTTCATTGTTTACTATCGGTTCAACTGCAACGGGTTTCGCTGCGGAAGGTATTTTGAAGCCCTGGTCAGGCATGTACACAGAATCCTCTTGATAGCCACGAGCTATTTTTGCTTTGGTTTTTAGTTCGTCACGAACTTTCTTGCCGTGTTCGATCACGGCAGCTTCATCAAGTCCAGCGTCTGTGATGACCTTTCTGAACTTGTCTGCGGATCTTGATTTCTTTCCGCTAACTGAATCATTGGCGAGAATGTATGCTGCGCGATCAAGGTCTGATTCGAATGTTAATGGGAGTTCTCCATATTTTGGTGATGATTGGGAGAGCTCTTTTGGAAGCGTGAATTTCGGTGTTTCAGCAGGTGCTGAAACTATAGGTTCTACTGAAGTTGCTGGAACTGGAGGAGCTTCTCCCGCGACTGGTGGCGCTTCTGTTGGTGCTGGGAATTTTTTGTTAAGCTCTTTGATTCTCAAATTCCTAAACATTTCTGCTGATCTTTGAGCCCTTCCTCTACTTATTAGACTTTTGATACTGTTGGCCTTATCAACTGTTGTTTGGTATTCAGAATTGATTTTAGCCAGCTCAATATCCCTCGGAGAAAGCGGCTCTCCAGTTCCAGTCTGCACTGGTGGCGCTTCGGTTGGAGCAGGCATGCTCGCCTCTTCTCTTGGCTTGAGCTGATACTGCCTTCCATTTGGCTTTGCCGTATTCTCAGGAGCTTGCGCTCCTGGCATTACTGGTTCAGACGGATTGAAGATGCTCGCTGGGTTTGGGCCTTCCACCCCTTGGAAGCCAACTGTTGGGCCTTCCACGACTGGCGGCATTACGATTGGGCCAGTTGGAGCTTCTGGGCCAAGGTATCCTGGACGAGCAGACACTGGAGCCGTTAGTGCTTCTGCTGCCACTACTGGAGCTGCTGCCTCAATCGGCACTGGCGTAGATCCTGGCTCAATCTGCGCCGTGACTGCTGGCGCAGTTTCACCAGGCATCACTGGACGCGCAGACGAGTGCAGGCCGAGGGCGCGACCCAGACGGTTTGGCTCGTTGAATGCCGCGCCGAGCAACACGTCACCAGCGAAGCTCCCTGGAGTTGGTAGCTGTCCGTGGAGAGCGTTCATGCCGAGGCTGAGTCCCCCGCCGATACCACCGCCTGCTGCCATGTTGATCCGAGCGCCACTGATAGCGGCTCGTTCGGCTGCGGTGGCTGCGCCCTCCATCGAACGAAGCGCCGTGCCAATGCCAGAGATGTTTGGCTTCATGGCGGCTACCATAGGGGCCACTGATCCAACCCATGATGATACTGGATTAGTCGCCATATCGCGCTGAAGCGCCTTCTCGCGTTCTGCGGTCATTGGGTCAACCACGCCCTGAGCTAGCCCTCCTAAAGTGCCGCCTATAATTGTTCCACCAAGTGGAATAAGCATAGAAAGTCCGCCAGATGCTGGCGCTAGCGCCACGCCAGCGGCCATGCCAGCCAATGATCCAAGTCCAGGCCCAATACTCTCACGCGCTCCTCGAGCGAATGATCCAAGCATGGACGGGGCGCTGGCCGCTTCTGCTGCCGCCTTCTGTCTGCGCTCCTCGCCTTGCCTGAAGATCCTGTCAATCGGATTCTCGGCTTGCCGTGGTGGCTGAGCTGCAAAAATCTGGGAAAGCTCTTGCTCGGTTGGGGCCGAATCCCCTGTGAGCTTTAGAGATTGGCCAGTCGTCGGGTCGGTGACATTGTAGATTGGCATCTTATTGCGGGGTCACAATAAACCGTCCAACTTGTGTCTGTCCAGCATTTCCTGTCTGCATGTAATGATTCACAATATCCTTTAGCCTAGATCCTTCAGCCCCAAACATTTTTTGAATTTCTGGATCTCTTGCAGCATTCTGGATGTCTTTTATTGATGGACCAGTGATTCCGCTTTGACCCATACCAATGCCTCCTAGTGCAGGTGGATTCATTTGGTAAAGAGCCGCCTCAAGTGCTGTTTGATTCTCCTGCCCTCCAGCCATTGCTGTGGCAATTATTTGGCTCAATGGAATTCCTTTTGCTTTGGAAATTTGATCTAGCCTGTTAATTGTCTCCTTGTTGTACTCAGTATCTTTTGCTTGCTGAACACCCTTTCTTTTGGCAGTTGCTTGCTGCCCAAGCGTCTGCGTAGGAGTGAAAGTTGCAGGTGCTGGCGTGGTTGGGGTTGTGACTGGGTTGGGGGGCGTAGGGGCAGGTACTGGTGCTGGTGCTCCATCAGTAACAAATCCATCTCCTGATGGCATTCCTCCGCTTGCCATAATTCTCATTATTTGACTTATTACAACTGGATCTACATTAGCCGCTGGGACATTTTGCTTTTTGAAAAAATCATTAGCAACTGTAGCAGCTTCAGACGGTGACATTGGAGTCATGTTGAAATCTTTACCCGCTTCAATTCCAGGAGATCCAAATAATGAACTTGAATACACTGGATCACCATGCCATTGGCTGGCAATGGATGCTGCTTGTGATTCAGTCAGTCCTTGACCTGTAAGGTTTCCCATTGTGTTCCTATAAGCATTTGCTGCTGGCATCATTTCTGGACTTATTTCCTGTCCAGGAATTGCAAATTTATCTTTGATGTGCTTTGAAAGAGCCTCCAGACTCATTCCTTTTCCTCCATAGTAATTAGTTGGCCCAGATCTTTCCCCAATTACTGGATTACCATAAAGTGCATCAAAAGCCTTTGTGCTCATATCGCCTTGATTCTTTAGTTTCCCAGTTGCCATGGCGACTTGCAGATCACCTTGTGACTTTGCATTCTGAACCGCAACGTCGTTAGCTCCCTGGGCCGAGATTACTTGGCCTTGCAACTCTGGCATGAATGCCTGATTGATATTGGGGAGATTTCCGCTCAAAGCTACCGCCGCACGGCGAGCTGCCAATTCGTCTTGAGCATTCAAGGCTGCATTCCTTGCCATTCCTTGAGTTAGGTCATTCGCACCCCCGCCGCCGTAGAGATTGGACAGGAGCGCTCTCTGGTCTTGAAATGACTGCATTTGTTGGGGAGATGGTGGAGCAACAACATCAGGAGCATAGGGAACCCCAGGAAAAACCCCCTGTGGAGCCTGAAGATTTGCTGCATTCTGACCAAACGCTGCGCGTTGGCGAGCCGCTTCTGTTTCGGCCCGATATTTCTCCGCAGACGCTGCTGCGGCAGCCGCAGACGCATTGTTCTGGGCGATCTGCGATTGGAAAATCTGAGGCTTGTACTTGGCCTCAAGCGCGTTGGCCTCGTTGGCGAGGCGAGCTTGCTGAGCCTGCATCTGGATGCGTGGGTCGAAGATCGTCGAGATGGCATTGCCAAATCCTTGGACTCCTTGACCGAGAGAGGCTGATTGGTATGGTGATAGGCTGCTCATAATGTTTGTCTATTAGACGATGAATGCTTTTGGTGCTGCGCCAAGTCTTCCCGCCGTCTGATTGTAAATCCCAGCCGCCGTGTTGTAACCCATGCCGCCAGGGGCGAGCGCTCCGCCAGATGCGGCCCCAAGACCAACGCTGCCAGCGGTTGAGAGGATTTTGCCAAAAAGATCCCAGCCGCCACCCTTGAGTTGGGCCATATTAGCATCGTTGCCGTAGAGGGCATTGGATGCGTTGCTTAGAAGCTGGTTCGCCTGCATAGGGCGATTGAGCGCGTTGAGCTGGTTGGCGGTCATGCCGATCTGCTCTCCAGACCGTTGGAGGCGTTCGCCGCCCAGCATGTTGGAACGATCCATAGCCGCGAGCGCCGCCTGCGCGTTAGCCTGCTGGTTGCCATAGGCTTGGTTGTAGGCCATCACCTTCGCCAGTTCGTTGGCGTAAGTATTTGATCCAACTGACCCCATTGGATTTGCGCCAAGTGTCTGCACGTTTGCGGCATCGTTTGCGCCTCCAGTGATGGCAATCGGTTGGGCTGTCTGCGCTGCCATGAGCGCGTTGGCAATGTTGGATTGCTGGTTTGCGGTGTCAGCCTTGACCGCATTCGGGTCGAATGCCTTCATCCCTTGATCTTGGAATGTCTGACGGGCTTTCATCTCGTCCTGCTGCTGCTGGTTTTGCAGACTAGCATTCTTCATCATAATGTCGCGCTGGCGCTTTTGCTCGGCCAGATTTGCGACTGACAGCGCGTTGTTGCGCTGATTCGAGGCATGCTGCTGGGCCATGGCTCCAGACACCATTGCTGCTGCGGAAATTGCTGTTACTGCCCAGGTCATTCTTTGATGAGGTTGGTTGGTTGCTTGCCGCCATTCCACACGTTTAACGATGGGTGGTCAGGCTCGATCAGGATGTTATTGTGTGGGGCTAGAATTTCAAGACCAATCTTCTCCACGTCTGTCTCGTCTGTGACGTGGAATGTCGTCCAGACAGTGTCCTCAATGATGTAGAGAGCGCGCCTGGTTCCAGGTGTCGTTACCCCTGTATGCGGCGCTTCATAGATGACTTGGCCCTCATTTTCCGAGGTGACCATCACTTTCCCTTTGGAGATAACGAATGGGTGCTCGGTCTTGTGCTCCATGCTGGTGACAAACGCCCCCGCTGGCATGAAGATCTCCCTGATGTACAGACCAGGGGTGAATCGATTGGTGACTGGGCAATCGACTCTTGGGCCATTGATGATTGCGGCCTCAAACTCGTCGATGGTCATCGACCGATCAGTACCCAGTGTAGGTGGAAACATTGTTCTGCTTGTTCACGTTCGGGTTGCTGCGGCTGTTTCCAGTGTACTGGTTGGAGAAGAACATTCCACCACCAGGGTTGAATTGGGCCGAGCTGTAATCCTGGGCGGCAAACTTCGATGCCTGGTTTAGGATGTCACCGATTGCGCTGAACGACGGCCCAGAGTTGAGCTGTGGCACGAATGCGTTGGCTGACTGAAGCGCCGCCTGCGGCGACTCAGACGAGTAGAGCTGGCCGATTGTCTGCGAGCGAGCCTGGTTGATCGTCTGGCGCTGCTGGTTGGCGTAGTCCTGGGCCTTCATCTCGGTCTGGCGGCGAATGTCGCCATAGGAACTTGCCAAGTCACCATACTGGTCTGCTGCGGTGGATGATCCTAGCTTCCCTCGATTTGCCAAGTTTGATGTGATGTTTCGGTTGGACTCCTGGAATGATTTCTCGATCTGAGGATTAGCGTACTGGCGGTAATTTTCCGAGATTCCAGCGTAATATGGGTCGTTGTACTGCGAGAAGATGCTGGAGATGTCTCCAAGTCCCTTCTCGATGCTGGCGCGTTTTGCCAAGGCATCGGCTTCGGCTTTTGCCGCTTGATCTTTTTGGTATTGAAACTGCTGTCTGGACAGCTTGTTCGCCTCATTTGCTGCCTTATTGCTTCCGCCTCCGAATAAACTGCCTAAGAAACTCATATTTTCAAATGGTATTGGTTATCGTGCGGGGTCAGTGAAGTCAAAGTGAATGCATGCGGATGAGAGTCGCGAGAATGATGCATCTGTGGTGGAGAATTTCAAGCCAATATGGGTTCCGAGCGCAGACATTCTGAAATTTGGCTGGCTGAAGTTCTGGCCGATCACCGATCCAGTGGTGACAAACTGATTTGTGACTGGGTCGGTGCTGATTTGGGCGTTCCAAGTTCCTTCGCATGACACATCCAGGCCGTAAAACCGCTTCTTGTGCGCCGGCTTGTCCGCAGACAGCCAAGAAAGCTCCACGGATGCCTCGGAAGTGTCGTAGGTATTGTTGTCGTTTCCTCCGTAGAGGTAGATTTTGTCGCCAGATCGGCAATATAGGCGATTGTCCTGCACGGCCCAGTCCTCGACTTCAAAGCCGAGGTCGTAGGTCGTCCACGCTGAGATTCCAGAAGCAGGGAAGAACGAGTAAACGAACACGGTGCTTCCGATTGCAAGCAGGTATCTTCCGTCGGTCGGCTCGATGATTCCCTTCGCCCTCTTCGTCTTGGCGTAGCCAGCCGCGTTCATCTTGTTTTGAACGATTGGATCAATTGACGTGCCGATGTCGAACACGACTGCGGCATTTGACGAGTCCCTGGCTCGCAGTGATCGAATCCCAGTGTCAGACAGGAAGAACACATCAAGCTCACCAAAGCTGGCGATTGACCCAGATGCAACGGAACCGATTCCATCCATTAGTTGGACAACCTGGTTGCTTACTGGATCGCCAGGAACCATCTGCCATATCTGGGTGCTTCTGCGAGCAAAGATGGCCATGAAGTTCTGATAGTTTGCAGCGCCAATTGATTTGGTGTAGGAACCTGTCTGCGCTGCTAGGTTTTCAAATCCAGCGAAATTATTGGCATGAACAGTCCAATCCCTTGGAATGTTTGTGTCACTAAAATGAATCAGCGATCCAGATGATGCGTACATCTTCGTCTTGAATGTCTTGACAAAGTGAGTGCTGAAAGTTTCCCGCGAACTTGTCGAATAGGAGTTTGAGGATGATCCATCCTGCTTAGCGATAGTCACCTTGAACAAGGTGTTCACTGTTCCACTTGTCACCGTCCCAGCGAATGACACTTCGTAAACCGCTTTCACTCCAGGAGCGCCTGCGGTAATTGTGGTAACTGTCGTATCAAGAACTCCAGCCCCAGGAGAAGCAACTTCTGGAAGTGCCGTGATTGTTAAGTTGGTATTTGCCACCCTCGCCGTTATCAGGATGGATGGGTTTGTTGCCGATGTGACCGATCCAGTGACAAACTCAACTGTCGCATTTGGATCAATATCCATGATCTCAGACAGCTCTTTTGCTATCTCTTTTGTTGATGCGAATGAGGCAGCGCTTTCAATGGTTGTCCACTCAGCTACCTGTGTGTTTGTTGTGGCCGTGGCATAGTAGAAATGGGCAAAATACGATCCAGTTGCGTTGGAAAGTTTTGCAGACACATACGGCTTGTTGTCATACGAATCCACCGACATCACCTGATCGAGAGAATATCCCGATGTCTGGCCAGTCATTCGATAGTACTCAAGACCTCTTGGGAAACTGATTCCAGTAAGGTCTGCTGTACCGAATACAAACACTCCAGAATTGTTAGCATACAGCCCCTTGGTGTATCCTGCTGGAAGAGTGTACTTTTCTACGAATGCCTTCCGCTTTTCGATCTCGCCCCCTCGGTTAATGTGGACATTCTTTGCAGACACAAAGCTGCCCTGCTGAGCATTCAGCTTTGTGCGCCTGGCATCAATGCCGTTCTTGAATGAGCTGACAAAGACATAGGCCATGGTTATTTGCGTGGTACTCGGATTGTCCAGTTCCTTGGCTTCGTGCTTGCGTATGGGGCCTTGCCCATCTCAAACATGCGGGTCTTTTGCAGACGGCCCTTGAGCCGCTGGTAGTGGTTGTTGGCGAGTGACAACTTGAGCTGGGCATCTTCCGAGCGCGAGCGAGCCAGCATCTCTGCGGCCACGGTGAGGATCAGAAGGTTTGGATCAAGGATGCAGGTGTCTGTGTCTGCGACAAGCGGAGGGAGCGCCTTCACGCAGCGGAACCGCATGCGGCCAGCCTGAGACGGAGTTGGCCATACTTCAAACTGGTTGTCTTCGTAGTAGTTCCACCTGGTTGGTACTGGCTCATTCTGAAGAAGGTCTGGATCAGACGAATTGTAATGCTCTGGGTCGATACCGTAGTCCATCTTGATCCACATGTCTCCATCTCGCACCCAGGCGGAGAAGATGCGGTCGAAATTCACGTCTGAGTTGAACGTGTAGAACCGCTCTCCAGCGATAAGATCCTCATCACGATCAATGATGAGTTGCGGCCAGTCATAGTCCAGGTAGTAGGTTTCCTGGACTCGCTTGAGTGTCTGCCTGATGGCAGGAAGAGAATCAATGCCCATCGACATGTTTGTCGAATCACCAATTTCGGCCCTTACGGCCGTGACGAGTTCAGCAAGTGTGGTGGGCATTGATTATTGCGGGTGGCTTAGTCCTCGACAGGAGCCTCGGCAGGCTCTCCGCTGTCTGTGGCTGACTCAGTATCCTCAGAAGCAGGTTCCGAGTCAACAACAGCCTTTGGCTTGCGCCCTCTTTTTACAACCGGAGCTTCTGGCGCTGGCTCGTCATTTTCCCCAGCGATTGCAAGCTGGATCTCAGAGAAGCGGGTTGGGAGCTTGATGCCGTACAACAGCTTTCCAAAGACATCCTCAACCACGCCTGGGCCGTAGCTGTAAGCAAGACGTTGAATGACTTCTGAATGAACCTCGTTGGATTCTGCGGTTGTTCCAGGCATGCGAACCACGGATTCACGGCCATGAAGGCGCATGAGAACCAGGGCATGAGCTGGATTGACTTTGTCAACTTGAATGGTCTTGGTGATGTCACCACCGATTGATAGGATTACTGAGCAGTTTTGCATAATGTGTGTCTGTGTGTTTTGTGAGAAAAAAAGGACAGGGGGAGATTGCTCTCCCCCCATCCAGTTGGGTCAGGCGATGGAGTACACGCCGCAGGAGTTCATGCGGTTAGCGGCCATGCCACCAGTCCAGGTCATCGAGCGATACATTGCGTACTTCGTCTCTGGACGTGCTGGGGAGTGGATCTTGTTGTCCTCTCCTTCCATGACGTAAAGGCAGATTGCCTTGGTGTCGATGAAGTAGCAGCGCTTCGAGTAGTCGATGGTGTTGTTCATAATGGCAGTGAGGTCATCAAGAGTTGGATCGTACACGAATGTACCGATTCCAGTGATGGTCACGCTTGGCGATGCGATGTTCTTGCTTCCAGCAACTCCGCTTTGCGAATAGAGCGCCTTGGCAGCGACTTCCTTCTCAAGCGCATCGAGGAATTTCGATCCGCAGAGGATGAGGTCTGGACGACCGCCGAAACGGGTGAGCTGGCGAACTTCGGCACGGAGCGTTTGCGTCAACACATCGGAACCTGCGGAGATTCCAAGGTTGGCACGGTTACGCCACCATGCGTAGGTGCTGCGGTTGAGGCCGCCGATGGTCGTCGATCCGCTTGGCGAATCAACGATGAAGGCCAAGATACCAATCGACTGCTTGGAATCTTGCGCTCCAGTACGCCACAACATCTGGTTCATCTTGCGCGACCAGCCTTCAGCCATCGAGCCGAGTTTGTGGTCAAGCAAGCCAGTGAGTGCGGTGATTTCGCGGCCACTTGCTTTGGCGGTCTTGTCGCCGAATGCGCTGTCAACAACGGTGATGCCGTCTTGCTTGAGCTCGGTGAAGGTCACGTTGATACCAGCGTGAATTTCAGCGTAGTCATACGACGCACGTTTAACGGAGTTCGGGTTTACGAAGCCGACGGTGTCGTCGTACTGGTAGCCCTTGAAGAAGTTCGTGGCATTGTCGGCAGAACTCAAGGTTCCACCAGGAGCGAGGGTTACAAGACCAGCATCGGTGTCTGCGTAGTCTCCAACAACTGGAATGGAAATCTTTCCTTTTCCTCCAGAGAAGGTTTTCTGCTTGCCGCGAAGAGCGGAAAGGAGTGGTTTGTCTTGAATTGATTGGTCGAAAGCCTCGCCTTTGACGAAAAAGTCGAGAGCGTAGCTTGCAACAGCATTCATTTGGTCGGTACTAAAGGCCATGGTAGTAGTTAGTTGAGGTTAAGCATTGACGTGAAGCCGAATGACATCTTCCAAGGTTTGAGGCTTGGCTTTTGCATGGTTCACTGATTGAGCGCTAGTTGGCTGCTTGATTTCAACTTTCTTTGGCATGAGGTGCTTCAGGTACTCGTTTGCCTCTTTGTAAGCTGCATCGGCGTAAGCCAGTGCTTCTTGAGGTGTGCGAGCAGGTTGACGCATCTGTGCCAGTTCCAGGTTCTTCAAGACCAATTGGCGTTTGGACTGATAATCAGGGTCGCGAGCCATCACTTGCTGATCCCATTGCTCAATTGCACCTACGATTTGATTCCGAGCCATTTCGCCTTGGTAGTTTTGCTGCTGCTGCTGCAAACTTGCCTGACGTTGTTGCTCAAATGCGAGCTGAGCTTTGGTCTTGGCAAATTGCTTTGCCGCCTCCTCGCTAATCTCGCCGCTTTCTACCATCTCACTCACATCATCTGGAAGGATTTCTCCTGCCACTTGATCCAAGTACTTGTTGGTTCCAGCAATCATCTCCCGAGCCTTCATCGGATCGGATTTTAGCGCAGCCAAGAACTCCAACCCCTGATTCACCTCGTCGGCGCTCAGACTGTTGACGTGCATGAAATGCGACAAATTCCGAAAGTGAGCTGCATCCTCCTTGTAGGAGTTCTTCTCTTGAATCAGGGCCTTGAAACGTGGGTGGTTGTTAAATGGGAGCTTTTCGTCGTCCTTTGAACCGTCCTGAGCGTCTGCGTCCACTTCATCACTCGATGCGGGATTGGCTTCTTCCTTCGTTGGTTCATCAGAAATGACTTGGTCTGCCGATTTCTCATCCGATGTGGTCTGCGATTCCACGACCTGGTTTCTTTCCACGACATCTTTTACGAGATCAAGGAGTGAGCCTGGTTTTTCGCTGTTGCTGACAGTGGACGATTCTGTCTGATGCTCTGCGTCCTGGTTTGTGCCGCTATCTACTTGCGTGTCTGCGGCGTTGTCTGTTGCGATTTGTGTTTGGTCAGATGACGAATCTGACTCGTATGTGTCCGTCATGGGTAAAGAGTATTTTTTTCTGTCTGTGAGTCAACCATAAATTGTCTGAATTTTTTTCCTTATTGATTCGCCATTGTCTGCGGCATCTGGGACGGAGCGCCTTGCGGGGCTGGCCCTTGAGGAGGAGCAGCCTGGTTGTCAGCTCCGCCTTCAGAACCTGGGCCTGGAGCCATCCCAGCACCCATGATCTGCGCCTGCTTTTGCATGGCGTTCTGGGCGATGATCGATGGAAGGTTGGCCGCGAACGCCTCTGCCACGTCGAGTTGGTCGTCCAGGCGGCTGATGAGCTGCTTGACGAGCCAGTCTGGCCGAACTCCAGGAATCTGGAGAAGGAGCGGGGTGAGACGCTCCATGTTGGCGACTTCCGCAGCGCGGTTTGGGCGGCCAGAGCTTCCAGCCTCGATTTCGAGGATGAGTTCGTCTGCGATCTCTTTCTTGCTCAACTCTGGCCAGACAGCGCCTGGGCCGACAATCTTGAAGACCGTCTGCTGATCCATCTCGGCCAAGAGGATCTGCCCAGCAGAGCGGGACAGCTCGATAAGCATGTCGTCCAGGTCGTCTGAATTGGATGCTAGCGCCACTGTGCGGTTCTGCTCGGCAATCGAGTCGCCAGTTGCGGTCACGCCAGACTGGGCAGCACCGATGGACGCATCCGACTGGCCGACTACGCGGAGAAGATCCTCGAAGATTGGGCCAGTATCGTAGAGTGCCGTGTCGATTCGTGGGCCGTTGATTGGCTGAAGCAGCTTGTTCACATCTCCATTCGGTGGAAGCGAGTTCAACACGATCACGGCATTCGCTGGGTGCGACTGGAGCTTGTCCATGTCGTCGTCATCGAGCTGCCCTGCGGCAACTGCCGTTTTCGGCCGGCTAGCGATGCGGTGCTGGCGAAGCCCTTCGCGGCAGCGGTTGTACTCCATCTGCAACGGCTTGAGGAGATGCACGTCCGAGCGCGGAAAGATGCTCTCCTCGTCCTCGGCCTCGTTGAAGGTGAGTGGGAAGATCGGCCAGAAGCGCTCGATGAACACATCTGGTTCTTTTGGGGCGACAAGGAAGTCGCTGTATCCGTCTGCGATAGTCATCGTCTGTCCAGCGCCCTTGTCGTAGATCACCCAGACGCAAACACCCTCCACCTCGCGCTTGCGAAGTCCGCCATTCAGCGATTCGATCTTCTGCTTGAGGTTGGGGATGCCAGTTTCGTAGTTGGTCACGTCTGCGGCGTTCTTGAGGTCAACCCCGTAGATTTCCTTCACGTCGTCCACCGACAAGATGAACTCCTCCGCGATCCATCGCGCCCCAAGGAACGTGCGAAGGTGGCGGCATGCTGGGTCGATGATGACACTGGTGGACGATGGGAAGTCGAATGTGATTCCCTCTCTGGTAATTTCCTTGTCCCTAGTCTTGTAGTCTTCCAGCATGCCGCGAAGCTCCTCTAGCTTGTAAGAATCGGCCTCAATCTCGCCGTCATTCTTGTCTGCCATGAGCGCTTCCAGCTTGGAGATTTGTTCAGACATGCCATTCATGCGCTCCACGTCGTCTGGGCTGCGCTCCATGATCCTGGTGTAGCCGAGCTTGACGTAGCCGATGCCAGTGGTGCAGACACGTCGAACGAGTTGCTTCATCTGGATCTTGAATGGAGGAAGCTGCTGGTTGAGCGTGTAGTCGTACACGATCTGGAGCGTGTCTGCCACCTTCTGCATCATCTTCTTGCGATTCACTCCATTCTGGATGTCGGTGAGGAGGTTGGTGATCTGCGGATCAATCGGCATCCCGCTCATCATCGAGTTTTGCACTGCCGCCTGGAGCGTGTTAAGCGAATCAACGCTGCCGTCCCATTCTTTGAAGTCAAGAGTCTTCCGTCTGCGTGTCACCACCTTTGGGTTCTTGGCGTAGAGCGCGGCCACGCGCTGGTTGATGTGCCGCTGGATGATGTTGGCCATGTATTTGTCTTCATCCTCTTCGCCATCCCACTGAGCACCACGCAAGAACGCCTGGTTTTCCTTCATGCGGTCGAAATCTTCCTTCCAGTGTGACTTCGCGCTGTCAATCTTGTCTTGCCACTTGGTGACAAGCGCTTCGCGGCTCTTGTCAATGTCTGGTTTGTCACGAATCATGCCACTTTTCACCACCTCCTCGGTCATTTGTCCAAGTGATGCGTTAAGATCTTCCATTTCTGGACTCATTGAGGTTTCGTCTATCATAATTACGGTTGTGATGGAAAGTATTTTTGCTCAAATTGTCGAGCTGCATTTTCTACTGCTGGCATTGGGTATCTTGGATCTGTCGGCAAGTCTCCAACCATTGCCCTGGAGATCATACTTTGTCTGAATGCAGTGTCATCTGTGCGATATGGCTCGTTCGCGCCGTATGTTGCTTCACGATATGCCTGCATTTCTGGAGAAACTGGGAAATTTGGCTGGTAGTTTGTCTCCTCCATTTTATGGCGAACAGCTTCAATCATCTGCAATCCACGCCTTCTTTCTGGAAAGATCATATTCCTATTGAATGGGTTCACGACAATTGACCTTTGTGCGTTTTGATCCGATCCATTTAATCCAGCTCCCCATGCCATTCCAGCAACATGTGGATTTTGCTTTAGGAAATTTAGCAATCCAGCTCCACCAGGTTGTTGTTCTGCCTGCCCAACCATAATTGTTGGATACCCAAACAAATTTTCCTGAGGGTACATCGGGCTAGGAGTGTTTTCCTGCCGTATTTGCATCTGTCTGAATATGTCTGCGATGTTCATCATAGAAGTTGTCTGCGATTTTTGTACTTGATTGCTTAGAATCCTGCAATGGATTTCCGCATAAACTCATCCTTCTTGTCTCTTTCGGATTTTGACTTCACCCAGGCGAGCGTTCCGACTGCTGGAAGTGGTTTTACCTTTCTGGATGACGATGCCGATGTCATTCGGCCGAGGCCAAGGCCGATGTAGGCGAGGGTGTCAACAAAGTCGTCGTGCTTCCCTGCTGGGAATGTGAGCATCTGCTGACGAGCTGCCTCCCACCACGGCACGAATGCTGGGAATCGCACCTTACCCATCGCCATGCGTCCCCTGATCGCTTGTGCCCGTGTCTGCTTGTCCTTCACTGGTACAACCTCCTCCACCGCGCAGTACACGCCCTCCTCGGCCATGCGCTTGCGAAGGAATGGGCCGATGGACTTCGAGATGTGGCCGCGTTCCGCCCACCAGATGAGCGGCTTATGCCTGGACATGAGGTCGATCATTCCGTCAACCACGTCGTCAGTCTCAACCCGCCGCCAGAACACGTCTGGCAACACCCAGATGTTGTCGTCCTCATCCACACCAACCGTCATTAGAACTGTCGGATCGCGGTCTTGGGCAGTAGATACGGCGTGGTCAGACGCGCAGTAATATCGTAGGTTCTTGGGCAGGTCGAGTGGCTGGTAGGTGTGGAGCCAGTCTTTTTTGAAGAAGTCTCCCTCCTCTGGGGCAGGACGGCCTTGGTAGAGTGCGGAGAATCCTCGTGGGTTAAGACGGCGCTGGGAGTTGAGGAATTCGTAGGTGATCCTGGTCGGCCAAAGCGGCTCGTCCAGCTTGCGGCCCATGATGTCGTCATTCTCAGCCAGCGCTGGAAACGAGATGATCTTCCATTGCTTGGCTTCTTCTGCATTATAGTGGGTATTGCTTGGGTCTGTGAGTCTGCCGACAAGGTCGTCTTCGTGCCAGCGGGTCATAATAATCACCACACGGCCCATGCCGCCCATCAGACGGGTCATAGCCACGTCTGTGAACCAGCCCCAGAGCTTTTCGCGCATGGTCGCGCTATTCGCGTCTTCACGGTCTTTGACTGGGTCGTCGATCAGGAGGCAGTCCGCACCCCGACCAGTGAGAGCGCCGCCAGCGCCGACAAAAACACCGATGCCACCCTGCTCGGACTGGACTCGGTCTGCGGCTGCGCCGCCCTTGCGGAGCTGAAAGTTGGGGAAGATCTGCTGGAACGCAGTTGTCTGCATGTAGGATCGCACCTCGCGCCCGAAATCCTCGGCCATGGTAGCCGAGTACGATGCCACGATCATCTGTCTGTACGGGTCACGCCCCATGAACCAGGCTGGGAATGCCTTGGAGGAAATCTGGCTCTTGCCGTGACGCGGTGGAAGGGTGATGATGAGTCTTGGCATCGTTCCCTTTTCAACTTCCTCCAGCGCCGCTGCTAGAACTTGGTGGTGCTTGGCCACCTCATAGCGCGACTTCGATGCGTCGTCTGGATCTTCTGGATCTGGCATCATCAGCCGAACGAACTCGATCAGCGAGTCCTGGGCCTTCTTGGATGCAATAAGTCGGTTAGTGGCCTTGAGCCGAAGCTCCGCTTGTTCCAGTGGAGTCAGCTCTTTCGGTTTCTTCGCCATTGATTAGTTGTTAGGTTTCATCCGCCTGAGTTGTTTATTTACCCAATCACAATCACATTGTTGTTTGCCCAATCAGAATAACCCAAAGCATTGAATGTGTGAATTTTGATGACAGACCCTGTTGATGTTGATTCAATAATTGATCCATAACCTACTCCTGAATCGCTTCCAGTATTTACCAAGCAAACATAAGCTGATGGAATTGGAGTTGCTAGATTTATCTCAAATCTACCAGTTGCGGTTTTTTTGACGGATGAAACATTCAAGCCTTTCCTAATCGTGCAGAATCCTCCAACTGCTCCATCAGCATTGAAGTCTACTGCTGCTCTGACACCAAAAATAGGCGCATCCCCAGTTTGTGCCCCACTTAGCTTTGCGGCAGTAATGTTTGCGTCGGCAATTTTGGCAGTGGTCACGTTTGCGTCAGCGATCTTTGCTGTGGTGACTGCATCGGTTGCAATCTTTCCAGCCGTGACATTGGAATCAAGGATCTTTGCCGTGGTAATGTTGCCATCAATGATCTTTGCCGTGGTGATAGATCCATCAATTATGTTGGTTGTTCCAACCGAGTTTGCTGCCATCTTGGAGTTTAAGATGGCTCCAGCAGCAATCTTGGTGGTTCCAACCGATGAATCCGCTAGGTTGGACTCGACGATGGTTCCAGTTGCGATCTTTTGCCCAGTCACCGCTGCGTTTGCCAGCTTCGACTCGGTGACTGAAAGGTCTTGGATCTTTGCAGCCGTGATGGTGTTGTTCTCGATCTTGTCTGCCGTGATGGCCTGGTCTGCGAGCTTTCCCGTGGTGATGGTAGTGTCTGCGATCTTGGCCCCCGTGACTGCCAGGTTGATGAGCGCAGAGGTTCCAACCGAGTTGTTTGGGATCGTGACGATGTTGCTGATGAGTTCTGCCGCCACGCCGATGACCACCTCGATTGCGGCCGCATTCGCTGGAGCATTCCCTGCCGTGAAGACGAGATTGGTTCCAGAGATGTCGTAGGTGGACTTGGATTTGTACACGCCATTGACGAAAACCTGGGTGTTGGTTTCGCTCACTGGGTTGACTAGAAGTTCGAAGGTGAGCTGCGATCCATTCCCCGTGAAGTTCTTGACGATCAGGTTGTTAGTGGTCGGCCTCCATCCCAAGATTGCCCAGGCTTTGTTGGAGAAGTCTGCGTTGAAGTCCACGCCAGACGTGTGGGCAACTGCGGCCATGTAGGCGTAGCCGTCTGATCCGTAGACGATAATATCGCCTGGCTTGTAAGCCTTGCCAGCCACCCACTCACCGTAGATGGTGGAGCCTGCGGCAGCGATGGCTGCGGCGGTGTCTGGCGAGAGCGAACCGATGGTCACCACGTTCGAGCGAAGCTTTCCATCGTCCTGCTGGAGTTCAGACAACCGATCAATCGTCTTGTTCACCGTGTTGGCGATGTTGACGAACTCGTTGTCGAGCTGGGTTCCTGGGAGTCCTGCCGTGGTGATCGGCTGCTGGGCGAGGGTGGTGAAGGACGCTGCCTTCACATAGTCTGGTGGTACGCTACTCATTTGAATTTATTGAAAGTTGGTGGTAATCAGTATTGAGTGTAGTCAAGCCCGTCTCCGTTGTTGTAGAGCTTGGTTACTTCTTCCGCTGAAAGCTCTCTGTTCCAAACTGAAAATGAGTCAATTGAACATGGAGATGTTCCAAAGTCCTGTGCTGGAGGAATAGCATTAATAGCTATATCTCGATATGGTAGATCAGCGAATGTTATGCTCATGTTTGCTCCAGACTCTGATATAAGCTCGAAATCATCACCGCCAGCCCTGTGAAGGACTCCATCAATGTACATCTTCTGAAAATCACCGTCGCTAGTTCCAACGATGTGATGCCATTGGTTATCGTTGATGCTAGACTGCCCTCTTACCCTGCATCCTTCAGCACCACCACCTGGAGATAACGATAGGTCAATTCGTCCATCGTTAGTAATGTAGAATGATGGATATTCATTAAGCAGGAATAATGAATAGTCATCAAATCCATTTTCACCTGAAATATCTCTCTTTATCCAGATACTGAATGATGCTGCTCTTCCAGTAAGCGGAAGAAGGTATTCTCCAATTAGGAAGTTCTCATTACTGAAATTAACCGCATTGCCAAGCACTCCTTGGATATAATCGGCCTGTACCGATCCAAGTGTTCCAGGTGTTAAGTTCGCAACCCCAATTGAGTCGTATCTGATTCCAGATGTTTCGTTGAAAGTCCAGTGGGCAACAATCCTGTCTGTCAAACCGCCAGTCGGCCTTCCACCAACGCCAGGGTATCCAATCCCAGCATATCCCATGCCAGCAGATCCAATTCCATTGAACCCTAATCCATTCAGATCATCAGATTTTTCACGATTCGACATGCTTGTTGATTGATTCGATTACCGCTCTTCGATCAGAACCGTTACAATCGGCAGAGTTGTCACACCAGATGTCCCATTGGCCGAAGTGTAGGTTGCTGGAAGGGCTGGGCTTGGTGTTCCGTTCGCTGCGGTAATTACCAATGTGGAATCGTTTGATGTATCGAGCCCAATAAATGTGAGGGTGATAGCTGATCCGTTGTTGGTAACTGCGTAGAATTTGCCGATTCGGTTGTCATTACCAAGAGCATTTGCGATCTTCTGAACCCATGTTTCACGAGTGTCACCCTGGAGGACTGGCACAGACAGATTGAAGGTTCCAGCTATAGCTGAAACAATGCTCAGAGTGATGTTGCCAGATGCCGTCAGCACTCCTAAGGCTTTGCCGCCAGAGTAGTTGTAATTGCCCGTCCCGCTGAAGAACGGTGAGGCTCCTACGAGCTGGACGGTGTTGGCATTGCCTGCGGTTCCCGCAGTGGCTGCGGTGAAGGTGAGGGTGGTTCCTAGGCTCGCCACTGTCGGGTATCCGTCTGCGACCAGCTTGGCGGCGATTGCCGTGAGGGTGGCAGACAAGTTGGCTCCAAGAACAATGTTGTTGGTTCCGCTTGTCGCGGCAAAGGTGTAGGTTCTCGATGTGCCGTTGCTCACCGTGATAGTATCTCCCAGCGCTGGGTTTGCCAGGAACAGCACCGAGACTGTGGCGGCCACTGCTGATGGGCCTACTAGAGTCAGGATCTCGGTCTGGGCCGTGCCAGCGGATTCTGATGCTCCAGACATGGATGCCCTCAGCTTGCATGGTGCTATAGAGAAGCTGACTCCTCCGCTCCCTGAAACCAATAGCGTATTTCCTCCAGCGTCCTTCGCGTCGAACCAGGTATTGCCATTGTCGATTGATGCTTGCAGCTTTACGCTTCCACTACTGAATTGACCTGATACCGCCATTGTCCCATCACCGCCGTACCAATTGATCGCATCGGTGTTGGTGTTTGTCGTCAAAGTTTGCTTTGGCATGGGCGCAGGTTATTGACTGCTGTCTGCATTGCAAGGAAAAAAATGCAGTAGGGAACTTTGAAACTAGCCAGACTTTCTAGGTGGGGCCAAGAAACCAACCTGGAAAAATATCCGAGGGGCCCCGCCAGGGGTCACTCGCTGGCTAGTGAGCGAAGCGAACCCAAGCGAACGAAGTGAGCAAAGCAGAACACCACCCGAACGCAGTGAGGCTGGCTACAGCGAGCGAAGCGAGCAAGTCAAAACAGCAAGCGAGCGAAGCGAGACTGACCACGAGCGAGCGGAGCGAGCGAGCGACATTTTTGCCGGCTCCGCCGCCTCGCCGCCTCGCCGACTCCGCCGCGCCCCTCGCAGGCTCCGCCTGCTCAGCGCGAGGCTCGCGCCCACCCACGCAGACACGCAGACAGACCAGACAGGAAGACAGCTTCCACGAGGTCGGCTCCGCCTCCGCGCCCATCCAACTTCGCAGACGGGCAGACCGCGCAGACCACCGGATCCGCCAGACCCGCCGCAGGCGGAAGCGCGCGGAGCGCGCCGCAGGCGCAGACAAATCGAGAGTTTAGCGCACGTCCCGTGCCAACTTTGCACCTATTAGAGATCTGTTAGAGATCTGTTAGACCAAAAACGCTTCAAAAATGGAATTGGTACACATACCCCAGAACGCAGACAGACGCGCCACAGACCCCTTAGCGCGCAAATGCGGAGCATGTACACTTGTACAGTGGTCAAACGTCCAGCACCGAGCCCGACGCGCGCTTGATCGACTCGACCGAGGCCGCCGCCTGCTCTGCCATGGCCTCAAGCTCCGCCAGCGACAGGGCCGAGAGTGGCTTGTCGGACACATCGAGCCCCAGACGGGCCGAGCCGAGAGCCGCCGCTAGGCCGTGCCCCGCCGCCTCCAGAGTCCATTTGGCCGCAGACACCCGCGCCGCCGCTGGGGCCGTCTCATCGAGCATGACCGCGCGCAGGGTGGATAGGGCCACGCCAGAGAGGTCGCCAGACAACAGGGCCGCTTGCCGCTCCTTGATGGCCGCCGCGATGGCTGGAACCCGTAACAACCGCCAACCAGAGCGCGAATCGGAATAGCCAGCCTCGACCGCCGCCACCGTGTGGGGTTTGCCGTTGGTGACCGCCTCAATGAATTTTTGTTGTTGCTCTGTGAACTCCGCACCAGTGACAAACCGCCCCCGCGAACCGTTGACAACAGCCCCAGCCGCCACCGCAGACCCGCCGCCCATTTTGTTTTTTGTGAACATGAGCCAGGACAAATAGCGCGCAGATCCCTTAAAAACCAGCACCAAACCACCAGAAATAATCACCATAAAAAATATCCGGAAATTAATTTGACTAACAGCCCCCGAAACCCTATCACGCACGGAGTTTGATTTAATCAATCAAACGTCAGACAACACCAGACACCAATGACCACCAACACAAAACAGGACCTAGCCCTCGCCGCGATCATCCTCGCGCTTTTGGGCATCATCGCAGCCGTCGGAGGCTTTGCCGACGACGGGCACAACGAACAACCACCAACCCCAACCACAACCCAACCATGAACACAGACACCGCACCACCACGCGATGGCCATACCATCGTCACCTCGAACAACAGAGGCCCGATCCGCAAATGGCTAACCGCAAAGGGGCTCAGATACGCGCAGATCAGCCACCTCAGCACCGCCGAGCTCGCCGAGATCTTCAACGACCTCAGCAACACGCGTTTGAACCACCTCCGCGCCGTGGGTGGCCTCCCACCCCTCGCCGCCGATGGATCAACCCCACCACTCCCAACACCACCACCACGCCCACAGACCACCACACCAACCACAACCACAACACCAACCACCACAACCACCATGAGCACCACACCAGCACCAAACGCCGCCGCCCTCGAAGCCCTCATTTCCCTGCTCACCCCAGCACCAGCCGCCCCCGCGATGGACGAGGACAGGATTCGCGAAATGATCGACCTCTACGCACCCCGCCCCACCGCCGTAGCCGTGGAGGTGAGAAACCAAGGCGAAATTATTAAGACCCTCCCAGCAGGCACAACACACTACAGCTTCCCCCTAGTCCTCGCCGCCGTGCAGATCGACAATGTTTTCATCTCTGGCCCCGCTGGCAGTGGCAAAACCCACATGGCAGAGCAGGCCGCCGAGGCTCTGGGCGTCCCGTTTTATTTCACTGGCGCGGTCGCGTCCGAGTATAAATTGACGGGATTCGTAGATGCGCAGGGACGCACCGTGAGAACGGCGTTTCGGGAGGCTTTCGAGCATGGCGGTCTTTTCCTATTCGACGAGATCGACAGCAGCAGCCCCGCCGCGCTTCTCGCGTTCAACGCCGCGCTTTCCAACGGAAAATTTGATTTTCCAGACGGAAGCATCCGCAAACACAAGGACTTCCTTTGCATTGCATCCGCCAACACATGGGGCGCAGGAGCCTCCCGCGAATACGTCGGCCGCAACCAGCTTGACGCTGCCACCATGAACCGATTTGCCCTTGTGGCCATGGACTATGACCAAGGATTAGAGTCCGCCATTGCCGCCAGCCACTACGTCCACGGCGCACAAGTGGCCGAGCTCATGCAGGCTTACCGCCGCGCATGCCGCGCCGAGTCAGTCCGCCTCGTTATTTCCCCTCGAAACACGACGCGCACCGCCAAGGCCCTCTCAATTGGCCTCACCATTGCACAGGCCCTCGACCTCAGCCTCTGCGGACTCGACCACGATACCCGCCAACGCCTCGACCGCAACGCAGACGTGACCGAGGCACGTAACCACCTTGACCACGTCATCAACGGATAACACTCACCAACCCAACACCCAACACCCCGCAGACCATGCAGACCATCCAAAAAAAATCCGACACGATCCATTTTTTCGGCGGAATCTCCGAATTCGCAGACCGCAACCCAGCCGCCGCGAGTGACGAGTGGATTAAGGGCCGCTATCAAATCAAAACCGAGCTCACAGACCCAAGCAGACTATCATTCACCGGAGCAAATGACATGGCCGAGGCTTTGGACTACGCCCGAAAAGGCTGGCCCGAGGGCCTCGCCACCATGCAGACAGCGCGCGCCAGCATGCCGCGACCAAACGCCCGAGGAGCCGCCAGAGATTACGACGTGGCAGGCATGTACCCCGATGCCGCACGGTCAGCCGCTGGCGACCCTTGCTCAATGATAACCCCCACCGAGGGGGAGCTTAAAGGGCAATCAATAATTTCGCTAGTGATCCAATGCGGGTACAATTGCGGTATAGACGCCGCCAGCGTGATAAACCAAGCGGCAGCGATTTGTTCCCTAGTGGATGCGCTGGAGGCCAGCGGGAGCGCAAGAATCGAACTGACCGGATACCACGGCACACGATGCCTCCGATCAGACGCAGACCACCACGCCCTCCACGCCCTTATCACGCTCAAATCCGCGCACGACCCGCTCGACCTAGCGCGCCTAGCTGGAGCCCTCCACCCATCCAGTCACAGACGGCTATTCTTCCGGATGATCGAGGCCCACGAGCAAGCAGGCTGGGCCGCCAGCGTAAATAAGAATTACGGGATGAACTCAAACCCAAGCAGCATAATCGACCACATGCCGGCGCAATCACTGATCCTCCCAAACCCTAGCAACACGACAGACCGCACCCCCGTTACGAGTTTCCATGCCCTCTCAGAATGGGCCACTCATCACGGCCTCAACACCACCACCGCCTGACGAGGCCCCTTGCGAGGGCCGAAAGCACCGCCCCCGAGGTGCTCGCGGATCGCAGACAGATCCAACCAACAACACAACAACACAACAACACCAAGACCATGATAAACCACGCATCAGACCACGAGCAACACGCCGCCGCAGACCAATCAAAACCACTCAGCCTGCTAGGCCTCTCCAAATTCCACACTGGCCCAATCAGCAACAGCGAAGGAGTCGCGGCCCTCATCTCCGAGCACCTCGACAGCGCTCTGATCGAGATCGGCCATTGCCTCCTATGCCACCTCAGCGGGGACTGGGGCGACCTCGACGACGAGGACAAGCAGGCCAACGACCAAGCCCTCATCTCGGGCGCTCGAATCATCTCAGCCTACCACCTGCCATCATTCGACCGTCTCAAAATCTGGATCATCACCGAGGCTGCAAACAACCACGGCGAGCGGTATTGCACCACCATCCTCTTCCCCTCCGAATACTAAACCACCACCCACCCAGCACCATGACTCCACAGACAGACAACCCGGCAAACAGGCCCCGCACCCCCATCGCCGATGAGATCCGAATTCTAGCAAGCGCGGCCCTCTATCACCTCGAAGACGGTGACTCGATGGACGTGCGCGAGATGCTCGAAGAGATCGAGGAGCTTGCACAGCGCCTCCACCGCCTCGACGACCTAGTCACCGCGCTCGAATGGGCCGTGGACTGGATCGACGATGCATCCCCGCTCGACCCCGACAGCCAAGAGGCCATTGCCGAGATCCGCGATCTACTAGCCGCCAATCCCGCAGGACTATGAGCCCCACCCCCTACCGCGCCCCGATCCGCATCATCGACCCGACCATTCGCCGCAGACAGCTCATCCCAGAACCAAGCGGCAGAGCGGTGCAGGCCCTCGCGTGGCTAGCCGCCCTAGCGGCCGCCCTTGTCACCGCCTATCTCACCGCCACGGCACGAGGCAGGTATTGAGCCGCCCCCCACTTCCCCCCACCCCATCAAAGGGAGGCCCGAAACGGCCTCTCTTTTTTCGCGCCGCAAACGGCCCTCAGACAAGCCGCCCCCCATTTCCGCTGTCCAGTCCCAGACAACCCGCCAGACGAGCCCACAGACAGCACCTAGGCCCAGCGCGACCCCACCCACCCATTCCACCGCCCGACAGGCCGCCCGAATCGACCGCCGAGCGCGAAAATCGACAAAAATCGACCATCTGGAGCAAAACCACGAAAAAAAATCGAAAAAAATCCAAAAAAATTTCAGAGCAGCCATTCCACGCTCTCCGCGCTATTCGCTGCGCTCTCCGCGCTATCCCCCAATGTCGCGCCCACCCTCACGCCCATCCGCGCCCTCACCTGCTCGATCACCGCCGTCACCACCGCCGCGTTGATCTGCCCAGCACCGATCCTCACCACAGACCAACCCGCCAGGAACGCTGCCAGGTACTTCTCCAGGTCTGCGGTGAACCCTGCGCCCCTGGTGTGTCTGCCGCCCCACGCGCCGCCCTCAATCTCGATCAGCACCTTCGCACCCTCGTGGGCAAAGTCCGCCCTCCACTTCCGAGTTGCGTGAAACTTCATCTCCTCCTGAAGCTCTGGCCCACCGAGTTCTTCCCACAGACCGATCCACTTCAACTCAAGATGGGATCTCTTCGTAGCCCCCTTGCTTCCCGCCTGCTTCGCAGCGCCGTTCCCGTCTGCCTTCGCCTGCTTCGCAGCGCCTGCTCTTGCTCGCGGCTTCGCCGCTCCCGCTGCTGCCCCCTTCGCCGCCTCTCCCTTCGCTCCCTTCGCCCTCTTCGCTCTCCGCGCTATTGCTTTCATGTTGGGCCGACCATGGCCGATGCTCTCCGCGCTATCAATCTTTTTTCTCACCGCCCTCCCTCCCCCCTCTCTCCCTCTCCCCCCCTCTCTCTCTCCATCTCTCCCTCACTCCACAAAAAACCTGCGCCCTTTTTTTCTCATTCGCTGCGCGTGGTCGTGCTGGGGTCGGGCCTCGGTGTCTGCCTCCCTTCCCGTTCAGAGGACGCTCCCCCCGTCAGGGGGATTGGGAGCTTTCCTTCTGACGGAGGAAGGAGGAAGTGAGTAGTGAATAAGGTTCTACCTATTTACTACCTTATAGAATCCTCCCGCTTTTTTTTCCGAAACCAAGTCATAACTCACTTAAAAACCACGAGTTCCTCACTGCATTTTTTTTATATTAGATTCAGAGAACATCACATGGTCACTCGCGTGCTATATTACAAATTTCTATTAGATTGCCCATTTTGCCCCGCAATCCCTTATTCCATATAGGAAAATCATTTATTGAAAATTTCGCTTGTTTTGTCCAAGTAAGCAAAATAACATGCAATTTCTGAGGGGGTGCTATTTCGGCAATTCCGCCGTTCAATCAATACGATTCGAGACAAATAAGCACCTTCCGCAAATAAAAACGAACCAAAATATGAGCGAAAATATAAACGAAAAACCACCAGTGCCATTGCCAGCATGGCTGCAACCACCCACCACCCAGCCCCAAGCCAAGCCGGCAGCTCCGCCGTCTGAACGCCGGTCGCAGACAGCCAGGGTGATGGCCGAGAGCGGCCAGGGATGTTTCCGCCTGGCGGCGCACAAGAAGTTCAGCCGAGAGGAATGGTCTGAGATCATGGCCATGTTCAAGGCGCGGCCAGAGTTGAAGCTCAAGTCGGGCTTTCCCCACCCAGACCGAGACGGAATCTTCTTCATCCAGTACAACCGCAGGTTCACTGGCGGCGAGTACTGGGGAACAAAGCAGCGGTTGTCTGACTACCGCAAGCAGAGCGCGGCGGCAGCCAAGCGCCACCACAAGAAGAAGATGGATGCCGACCCCGACTACCGCGCTGCGGTGCACGAGCGGCTGAAGCGGGTGGTCGAGCGGTCTGCGGTCACCGAGGAGGAGCGTCGTCAGAAGAAGCTGGACGCAGCGAAGCGCTGGCGAGCGATCCACGACTCGGATGGCAAGTACTCCCGCGCCTATTACCTCGCCAACAAGATGCGGATTGCCAAGGCGAGGAAGGCTAACCGCAAGAAGCGCTGGGAGGCCGCAGGCTGCCCACCAGACGGCAGGAGCATCACGCCCAAGCCCACCGCCAAGCGCCCTACGAAGCAGGAGAAGCGCGAGGCCAACGCAGCTCGCTACATCACGAAGAAGGCGGCGAGGCTCGCCAAGAAGGCGGCGCTTTCAGAAGTCGGGATCTGATCCCCCACCCGCAGACAAAATCGAAGGCCGATGAGCAACACACTCATCGGCCTTCTTTCATCACCAACACCCTACAACGACACCCATCGTTGCGGGAAATCTTTCTGAGTCACTTCATCGACTTGCTTCCGTTGCACTTCCATTTCTGGCGTGACAGATTGTTCGGCGAGTTCGGGTCTGATTTCCAGTCGCCCTTGATTTTCGCAGACCTAGCGCAGTAGGCATCGCCCTTGGCCGTGCCAGGACGAATCCTGTCCCCGCCGTCTGCGGCTTTGCCAGCCTGGCCGTATCGCACCGTCTTGCTCCTACCCGTGTCTGGATTGGTCACAATCTTCTTGAATCGCTTTTCCATTGTTACGATTTTTTCCCAGATTTGGCTTCCTTCTTCTTCATCGACTTCGACTCGCCCTTCTCGTGGGATTTCGAGCTTGAGTCCATCTTCATTTTTCCATTCACCATTTTGCAGCAGCTAGTTCCTTTTTTCATATCGGTTATTTTTTCTTTGCAGTTTTGGCAGAGTCCTTGAATGCCTTGGCGGTGGGAGCACCTTTCGAGCCAACGGCCCTCATCTTCTCTCCGCTTCCAGCTTTGATTCGTGCCTGTTTGGCATTGATGTTCGAGTACAGTCCTTTTTTCATTTGGTTTGTCTGTGGATTATCAAGCGATCTTCGCTATGAACTTTCCGTAGTCGTAGAATCTGATCCTTGAGTCGGATTTAGTATCGCGTCTGAAGCAGAGAAAGTCAAACCTATCTGCAAACCCGATCACTGCGTCGAGCATGTTGCCGGCTACCATCGTGAAGTGAAGGCAGTCGGCATTCTCGTCCTCCATGGAGAGCGCAGTCATCGGGTCGCTAAGCGCACAGGCAAAACCCAGTGCAAACACGTCTGTCGTGGAATGAACCACGCCATTGATTAGATGCCACTCCAGAACGTCTCCGAAGTAGATCCCATTGTCTGAGTAGATCCTCAGCGCAGCCATGAGGTGCTTGTTCGGATCTACCAGGGGATTCGGGTTCGGTCTGTCTGTGGCTGCGCTCATGGTCAGGCTCAGGCTTGTTCACTAGGTGGTTCTGGCTCTCCCAAAATAGGCTGCTCTTCTCCAACTCCAGCCTCACCTTCATCACCAGGGTGGATGCAGACAAAATCCACTACGCAGCTCTCGTCGAGTTCGGCCATCGTCGGTGGGCGCTCTTCTGAATCCTTGTCGATCTTGGCAATTATCCTCGCCACACGGTCTGCAAGATTTTCGGCATGATCCATAAGCTCATCAAAGCTCATCACGATCACTTCCACGTTCTCATCGACTGGGATGAGACGAACCATGGACTTCTTGGAGAATCCGTAGTGCTCATGGATCGCCTTGAGTCCAGACCGCAGCGTGACGATGCAGGCGTACTGCATCTTTATCACGTCGCCAGCGGCTTCAATTACTTTCGCAACATCACGAAGTTTGTCTGCCAATTCCTCGTTGATTGCCTGCTCCTCCTTGAGCGCATCCAGCACCTTGCTGGTGCTTTCGTCCAGCTCGATCTGCGCGCCTTCGATGGTCTTCAATACTTCTTCTGCTTGTGTATTATTCATTTTTGTGTGTGTGTTTTTGTTTTGTCATACTCGGCTCGCGCCTCGTCGAGAGCTTTCTTGATTATTTCTGGGCCTTTGTCAAAATTATTCACCAAATCATCATTTAATTTTTTGATCGCCATCTTCGCGATAGTCCTCTCTTCGTTAGTACCAATACGTCCGCTGTAAGCTGGCTCAGTACAACGATGCATTGCAAACTCGCTAGGGCCAATAATAAAAAGGTGTACAGTGCCTTTCCACAAGTACCATAGATCCTTCTTAACCTCGACTTTTTCTGGCTGCTGGCTCTTGAGTTCATGTAGTGATATGGTTGTTAGATTCTTCTTTTCCCTCGCCTCCCTCTTCTTCTTGGTGCAGACAGCGCATGTACTCATCACCCTGTCGCCCCTGGAGTTGATGTCAAACTGCGACTGGGGCTTCCACTTGCTGCACGAATGGCATAGGTCTGTGACGCATTCGCGCAGTGCCTTCCGCTTCCTCGCTTTCTTGCAGTCCATGCACATGGTTCGGTGGCAGGGATAGAAATCCGATGGGTGCTTGTGCTTTTCGCATGTCCTGCACCACTGCTCTTCAACTTCCCCTAGTTCTCGTCTTGTCTGTAAATTTCTCATTCTTTGTTTTTGTAGTAGTTCTTCTTGCAACGATCACGCTGTTGCTGGCGCTTACCTGGGTCAGACAGCCGCTCTTTCGCGCACTCAGACATGCACCGCATGCACCGAGTTCGGTGGGAGATGTAGAACTCGCGCACTGGCTTGTCCTTCTGGCATCGTCTGCACCATTGCTTAGAATCCATATTTAACCCATGTCAGCATCATTGCAACCACCACACCTGCGGCGATTGCGAGTTGGATTGTTTCGTCACTCAATCGCTTGGAGTAATGCATCGCGCTCTTTTCGTAGTGTCTCACAAAGCTCTTTCCGTTCGCGTTCTAGTTCTTCAATTTTTGCTGCGGCATCACAGATAACTTTTTGTGCTACCGACAAATCTGGATTTGCTCTCAAACCATCAGCTATTGCACGAAGTCCGCTCGGTCTGCGTGCTGCATTTGTTTCTGGTGTGTCAGTCATTTTGGTTGTTTCCACAGTAATTGTTCTATAAATTTCTCAACTGGACATGGATCGGAATCACCGTGCTGCATGGATTTAGGATGGTGGATCTGATTGCAGCGTCTGCCAGCTAAACTAAGTGCTTTGCGCAGTTCCTCGCGTTCAGCAGTGGCGGAATCATACAACCTAATCCACCTATCACGCTCTTTCACAAGTTCGGCATGGCCTGTCTGCCAGATGTGGCAGGATCGAATTGCCTCATCGCGTTTGCGTTCAAGATCCATGCATTTAAGTGTTAGTTTGGAAGCCATCCCTATGGCATCCCCAATCGCCATACATGTTCGTACTAGTTTGTCTGTTTCTGGTGTAGGTGCGCGTTTCATTTTGATTCTATTCGTTGTCCTCGTCTGGGTCTGGGCCAGGTTCTGCTTCTCCCTGGCATAGTGGGCAGTCTGTGTCTGGGTCTGGCCAGTTTCTGCTGCCGCAGAGTGTGCATGCGTGTTTCATTGGTACGGGTCTTTCCATTTTACTTCGCAGTCTTCGCAGATCACCCCAAGCAAAAAGTGCCTGACCTTGATTCTGCCGCACTGGCATTTCTCGCTGTCTGCGTCTTCCAGCTTCATCGTATTGGTCTTCAGCCTGCGATACTTACGGCCCTTCGGAACTCGGTAATTATCGCCAGTGAAGAATGTTGTCTTGAACCAGTAGTCACCACTGTCGGTGTACCCCTCATCACCATCGCGGACAAGATCGCCTTCTTTAAGGAAGTCGTACATCTCGTCTGGCAATGACTCCACTGGAGCAAAGTCATCATCAATTGATTGGTTTTCTGGAGTGATATTGCGGTCATCGTCGAGCGTTCCGCAGTGGTCTGCGTCCATTAGGATGTTGCAAGATGCTGCGATGTGCGCCAAGTGTGAGAACCCGCTCTCTGGGTCAAGCGTCTCGCCGTCCTTCCATGCGTTGAGGTGGCGCATGATGGCATTGACGTAGGTGCTGGCACAGACACCGCTCTTGCGCCAGTTGTAAGCGCCGTATTTCTTGGCTCCGAGTTTGTGCACCCAGGCTGTCTGTTCCATCGCGTGGGATGGGATCAGGCCGAGAGGTGTTTTTGTCTCTCCAATTTCTCCTTTAGGGTCGTTATTTTTCATGGTTCTGGCCAGTTGTTATCATCATCGTGATCTACGAATTTATTCCAGAAGATTGTGGTCACGACTGACACAATGATCCATATTGCCAAGTACATTGCTATGTCTTTTAGTTTGTCCATTTTGGATTTCTAGTTTTGGTTCATGTAGTTTTTTTGAGAAATCAATCTTGTCGAAGTTGGATGACCACTTCTCACTATCATAGGGCCGTCTATTCGTCCCCTTGCCTGCGCTGTGTGGATTGCTCATGTTTTTGTTTGAGGTAATCTGCCTGGAGCTGTGCGCTCCTTGGTGTGGTTTTCTTGTCTAGAGTGAAATGACCATCTGGAGTTTCAATCCGAAAAGATCGGTCTTGTTCTCGATAGGCGACGAAAAACTTGCGTCCTTTATACTCGCTGCGTTCCATGCGCCCATCGAGAGCTTTTCATAGTTATCTGTCAATCATTTTTCACAAAATCATTTCAGAATTTTTCTTTTTCTTCACGCATATTCCTTGCGAAGAATCATAGGCCCATTCGTTCCAGTCTGGAAACTTCCATGATCCCTTGGCAAGCTCTTCGCCAGAGTCGTTCTTGGCATAGGGGCCGCTAGGGACATCTATCCATTTCGCAGACGCTCCCCCTTTCGCGGTGGCGAACACGAGCTGCTTCCCAGCCATGGCCGCATCGAATATCTTTCCGATCTCGATTGGCCCTAGCTTCACTAGGATCTCTGGAAGCTGGTTCCGTCTGACGTAGTAGCCATTAGATGCTCCCTTGCCGCCCATGCTGAATGGATAGCCGTCCTGGGCCGCAATCTGCGATGCCAAGACGAGCCAGGAGACTCGCTCACCCGTGTCTGCCTTGGAGAATGGATCTTGCTTGGTCATGTCCACCACGCCGCCATTTACCCGCACCAACGTGCGCTCATCCTCGATCAGTCCCATGATGTTGCACTTGGCAATTCCCATGCGCCAGATGGCATTCTTGTTCGGCTTCACGTTGAGCGCCTTGCACCGACGTTCCCAGTCGTTCGCTCTGAACATTCCGAAGTTGATTCGGAAGTAGGATGGGATCGCGGTAGATCCACGGATAGAGTCCCGTAGATCCTCCAGGCTCTTGATCGGCTCATTCGACTTGCGAAGGTGGTGGTTGATGACAAGCGCCGCGCCAAGCTCACCGCAGACACGGTGCGCCTCGCGCATCATCTCCGAAATAATCACGGCCGAGTTCTCGTCCCCGTGGGTGATCGAGTTCAAGGTGTCGATGGCAACTAGCGCGATGTCTGGGAGCTGTTTCAGCAGACCAAGCATTTCGCTCCAGCGCTGGCTGGTTGTCGAGAGTCCCGTTTTTGGGTTTCGCTCGGTGAGCGGGAATGATCCACCGATTGCCGTCATCGGCATCACGATCAGCCTGTCACCCGCTTTCTTTATCAGGCCAGTCTTATCTAGCTCCATCAGGCGGATGTGCATTTCTGTCTGCGAGTCCTCGCAGAGGATCAGTACCGCCGTCCCACCACTCTTGATCTTCTGGCCGCACCAGTCGGTATCGTCACCATCCTGCCAAGCGGCGATCTTCATGGCCAAGTCCGCGATGAGGAATGTCTTGCCAGCGCCGCCCTCGGCAACGAACAAATGAGGCTCGCCCTTGATGACAAGCGCGTCCACCAAGAACGTGTGCTGTGGAATCGGCGCAGTAACCCAGCGGTGAGCCGCCCACGCCTTCAGACCTTCCGATTGGTGAGATGCTGCAACGATTGGCTGGTACGCCTTCATCTCTGGCATCGGGCCACGCATACCGACTTCCCTCGTGAGGAGGGCGCGGAACTCCTGCTTGATGCGATCTTCTGGCCACGGCGGACTCATGTGGGCCAGCGTCCACCCGCAGACAGCGGCGAATGCCTCTGCCTCGCTCATGCCGCCTTCGCGGCACACCCTGAGATAATGACCTGCCACCTTGGAAAAGGCATCCCATCTGGTAATGCCGTCCATCCCGCCCTCGCGGATGGTGGTGGTCAGCAGGGCTGAGCTGTCTGTCGATGAGCTGGACGAGAATGACACGCCGGCCGACACCAGCGGCATCATCGTCTTGGACGATGCCCATGGTGATGGTTCGGCTTTTTTGATCTTCTCGATCAGCTCCTCCTCAGAGAATGTGTCTGAACTCCATGAGATCAATTTGACCATGTTGGCTTCGCCATTCTTCTGATGGATGGTTCCTGGGATTCGGATCGGCTGAGTCCTCCTGGCGAAACTCGGGTCTGCGCCAAGCATGGATGCCAGGTTAGTCACGAGCGGCAGAACATTCGCTGGCGGCAGTGGCTCGTCGAAGACATAGTAGGCGTGGAGCTTGGGGCCGTACTGGTTATTGCCACCGCTGGCAACTACCATCGACGGCGATCCAATCTCTTCCTCAAGCCACTCAATCGCCTGCTGCGCAGGCACGTCGTCCAGATCGAGGATGAGGGCTGGAAGCAGCTTCACATTCTCCTCTTTCGCTCTGGAGTCGTTCAAGACGGCAGGGATGACAAACATGCCGACCAAGTGCTGCCGATACCGCTCGGCGCTGGAGAAAAGCGCCTCAGTGATCGAGAATAGCGCTGGCTGAAAATGCTGGTCTTCCGCATAAACTCCTTCTTGCCTTGTCCCCTTCTCGCCCACACCCCTGATGATAAGGAACTCGTCCTTGTCCCAGACATGGTTGGCGAACAGACAGGAGAGGTAGGTGGTGATGTCTTCTTGATTTATCATTTGAGCCAGGATGGGAATGTCTGTGTTGCTGCTGGCGCTGTAGTGGAGATGGTCATCTCCTTGATGTTGTGGCAGCGCTTTCTGAACGAGCACCATCCGCATTTGTAGAAGCATGGGTCATTGCTCATCTTCGGCATCTCCTCTGGGGATCTGGTCTGCACGATCCTGATGGCCTTGTCTGAAAGCGCCTGCGCCGCGACTGGATCGAACTCGACGTGCTCAGAGTAGATTTCACCCGTGTTGCGGTTGATGGCCGTGAACAGCCCTCCATTGGGAATGTCAAGGTAGGCGCAGTAGGTCTGGATCTGGCTCCAGTAAATTGGCTTGCTCTCCTTCACGCCCTTCTTCTTCGTGTCTGCCCAGCTTTTGTCGTTGAGCGCCTTGTGCTCCCAGATCAATGGGTACGGAAGATCGACTGGGCCACCTGTAATAACACCATCGCAATGTCCTTTTAGCTTGCCGTCCATGGCGTAGAATCCCATCTGTCCGCCGTTGGCCTTCTCGGTGACCAGATCGAAGCCAGCCAGGCGCATGTACTCGGTCATTCGAGTTTCGCCGTCGTGGCCCATGTCGAAGATCCGCAGGATTTTTCCTGGGAAGTCTTCCTCTCCGTCTATGGGTGTGTGGTGGTATTCGTATGCGAGCCTTCTCATGCACTCTTCGCCCCAACGCGAGGCTCCAAGGTAGGTTCGCTTTTCCTGCGCCATCTGTTTGGCGATCATTGCCTTGTCGATTTGTTCTTGGATCATTTGAATGATTTTTCGATTGATTTTTTTATGATTTCCTTCAGTTGCCATGCCTCATCGGATTCTTTTGAGAGCACTTCTTTCGTGAGATTGATTCCCCTGCACACCGTGCGCTCGGTCACCTTGAACCACAGGGCGATTGATGATTGATTGACTCCCATGTGCTTGTTGAAGACGTAGAAGAGCACGTTCCTCCATGAGGAGACGTAGTGGCTCGGCCTGTTCTTCAGTACCAATGCGATTGAGATTGGCGGATCAATTAGAGATAGGATTTGTTTCGACACGGCAAGATGAATCTCGCCCATGTCCTGGCTTTTTGGCTTGAATAATTTCATGTCTTGTTCGTTCTAATTTTTCATCAAAAACAAGTCAAGAATTTATCGCCATAATACTTCTCTTTATTTTTTCCTCATTAAATTTCCATGTGATTCGGCAGCATGCCTCGTACCGATTCATCTTCATGCCGAACATGGATTCTGTGGGATTGATTCCAAGAATCGCAGCCTGCTTGTCAGACAGCGGCTCGTTCAGCCACCGCTTGGACTTCTTGGCCGCAGTCGCGTCACCGAACTCGCGTAGGAAGTCGTCTGCCATTGCCAGTGCATTGAGTCGATCATGGCTCACCGTGATTAGCTTCATTGTCCTGCGCTCACCGTCGAGACGGAAGCCGTAGGCCATCCATGTGCCTTGAAAATTCACAAGAATCGCACTTGCTGTCATTGCTTCTGCAATAATGACCTGGTTTGTGAAGATTTCCTCCCATCTATACGGCGACAGCTTCAGAAGATCCACCTCGGTCATCTCAAAATTGCCGTACTGTTCCTTCTCGGCCTTCGGCCCTGTCTGGAACTCGTACTCGCAGATCGGACACGTCTTGCACCCAGATGGGATCTCGGAATTGCACTCGGGACATTCTTTCGTTGGGGCCTCGCCATCTTTGAAGACATTCTCTTCGATGCTGGTGTTGGCCTCCAGACTGCCATGCGTGAGAAGCGATGCTCCAAAGTCGAGGATGATGCAGTCGTCTTTGATGAGGCCAGGGTAGTTCTGCGGCTCAGAAATAGTACGCAGACCGCGACCGATCATCTGAATCATCGTCGAGCGGTGCATCGACGGGCGGTTGAGGATGACGCAGCCGATCCCTGGTTCGTCGAATCCCTCGGTGGCCACGGCGCAGTTCCAGACAACGCGAGTCTCACCTGTCCGCAGACGCTTCCAGATTGCCTTGCGCTCCCTGGCCGGCGTAGTCCCATCGACGTGCTCGGCTCTCACGCCAGCTTGCACGAATGCCTCGGTCATCTTGATCGAGTGGGCCACAGTAGTTGCGAAGCCGATTGTCCTCCGGTCTTGCGCCAAGGTCATCCAGTTCTTAATCACCTCGGTGGTGACAGGCTCAACGTCCATGAGCGTGGCGGCGGCATCCATGTTGAATTCAGCGCTACCTTTTTTCAACTCGCCCAGCTTGTCCCTCACCCCCATGTCGATGATGTAGGTGCGCGGCTTTACCAGGAAGCGCGAGTCGATCATCTCTTGGAGCGTAACGATGTCTGCAACATTGGAGAAGATGGATTTCAACCCCTTGCCGTCACCGCGCTCTGGCGTGGCCGTCACGCCCAGGATCTTAATGTTTGGGTTGAGGTTCTTACACTCAGCCACGATCTTCTTGTAGGAAGTGGACTCGGCGTGGTGTGACTCGTCAATGACGACGATGTCCACTGGCTTCATCATGTCGAGGTTTCCAATCAGCGACTGCATCATGGCAAACGTGTGGCCGTCCTCGGCCCATCGTTTGTGGTCTGCAGCAAAGGTGGCGACCTTCATGCTGGGAGCGACCCGCTTGAACTTGTCTCGATTCTGCTCAAGCAGCTCGATGCGGTGCTGGAGGATCACCCCAGTCTTGTACTTGGCCGCGAGCGCAGACAGCGCAATCGTCTTGCCGAATCCCACGGTGGCCACTCCGATGGTGTTCCCTTTGGATTCAAGCGCGGCGTGGCAGCGGTCAACAAAGGTGACTTGTCGTGGTCTAAGCTGCATCTTTTTTTGCTGGGTGGAGGATTTTTGAAATCACGATTGACCCGCGAGCCGAGAGCCAGCATGCACACTTTGGAGATCCAATCTGGATCTTCTTGCCGTAATCGCATTCGATGTAGCCAGCTTTGTGAAGCTCGATAACGGCATCTCTCATGTCTATCTCATCAACTCCGCTGATTTTGCCGAGGATGCGCTCAACTGTGATTCTGCCGTCTGCAACGCACATCAAACAGAGTGCGTGGATTGGACTGAAATCGTCCTGTCTTGATAGCCAATTCGTGATTTGAATGGCAAATTCGATTCTTCTCATCTTTTTGTAAAGAGGAGCGTCCAGCAGTCAGTACTTCACAAGGAATCGCACGAGAAATACCCGTTCTGAGTCTCCTCAGACACCACCTCTGACTGCTGGACGCTGTATTTTGTAAGGATTTGGCAGCAAATGCGAGCGTAATCTCTATTCTGTCTGCATTTGCCGCCAAAAATTTCAATCTATCAGATCAAAACGGGTCTTTCCCTGGGCCATTTAGCCATGCTGGGGTGTCTCCATTTTGACTTACTGGATTCTGAGTGAATGCCGTTGCGC